>QWCH01000015.1_pt1 | contig 273446 bp, 261 predicted proteins | sample 1972671 | NCBI WGS metagenome assembly QWCH01 (sample SAMN09866713, study PRJNA288562) | Human gut metagenome isolate term3_stool, whole genome shotgun sequencing... | isolation source: gut | host: Homo sapiens | place: USA: California | reverse complement strand
CCTGATTAAGTCCATTCGTTGAAACATTCAAGCTTGATTGAACGATAAAAGCACCAAGGTTAGTATTTATACTCAGCATACTAACCTCCAAAAGGGTAATTTTTTAGAGTGTTTTACCCCCCCCCCCTACAGCCGTAAGGGTTTCAGGGTGATTGACATAACTTTTTCTAAACATATCCATATAACTAATATATTCCACATGTAGAACTTTTATAACATAAATAGTCCAATATTGTTACAATGTGTAATATCACGCCATATTTTAACTAATCGCTAAATGTTTTGAAAGTCTTTTCAACGTTATCTTTGATAACTTTTTTAACAGCATCCATTTCCGTTGCAAGAGCATTTTGTTCAGTATCAAGCTGCTTTAATCTTAATTCCAGCGTTCTGTCTTCCTGTTGGATAATTGATGTCTGAGCATTTATGTCAGCAATTGTTTTTTCATATTGTTCTTTTTTGTAGTTGTATTCATTCATTGCATCCTGATAAGCCGCCTCATCAGTTACAGTTTCTACATTAAGCGAGTATACAACACTGTCATCATCAAATTTTACAGATGTAAATCTTCCATTGCCGTCTGTTTCCAAAAGTGCATTATTTGTTTTTTCAATCTTTGTTTTTATATAGCTTGCATTGTAGTAAGTCAGGTAATCCTGAATATCAATTGGTTGAGCAGGATCGTGAGGCGTATTCATACTATTATACAAATCACTCTCTGTTGTGAAATATGTTTTTCCATTCATTGTAAATGTATAAATACCCTGTCCGTCATAAATAAGATTCCCATTGTTATCAAAGCTCAAATATTTACTTATAGAAGAGTCCGGACGATCTCTAAGTATTTGTGCAAGCTCTGTTGCCTGATCGTCTGTAAAGTTTGTAAGTTCAGACGCCTTGCAATTTCCGATATAAGTAACCTGCTGTGATGAATAGTCTTTTGGATTTTCTAAATCATCAGGAATAAAGAAATGCCAGGTCCCATCTGCGTCGTGATATCCGTAAACATTATCAGTAGTCAGCACTCCGTCCTTTTGTGCAAGCCCGACAGCTTCTTCAAAGTCCCTCAGAGCTGCTTCAAATTTGGTATCTTCTTTTATATCTTCTTCATCTATCGGTTCGTAAGTAAATGTCTGGGATCCGTCGGCTGTAGTTATTGTATAAGTGTTATTGACCGGATCTAATGTAACTTCTGGTTTCATCTGGTCAATCTCGTCTATTTCTTCTTTAAGATAGAAATGCCATGTTCCGCTTGCATCCTGATAGCCGTAAACTTCACCATCAGGTATTGCACCGGCTTCATAAGCCAGTTCTTTTGCTTTTGCAAAATCATTGAACGCTTCTTTTAGCTTAGCATCTTTCTCTGTTGCTTCATTGGTTATTGCATCACAGGTAATTTTTGAACCATTAGGAAAAGTGATTGTATAGGTGCCATCGTCATTTAAGACTGCTGAAGGATCTACAAACTCATTTGTAACAACTTCTTTTTCTACGTGAACCTGCGGATTTTCAAGCTTCTTTTCTGAACCTGTATAAACATTTGCATAGTAATAAGAATTTACTATGTAATTATAATTAGGATTTGCAGTAGATAACTGCTGCCAGCTGTCAATAACAGATTCATTATCTCCATCAGAGAATGAGTACTGAATCTCTGTGTAATCTGTAGTTTTAGGAGCATTTGGAACCTCCAGAGCAAGAAGCTGGTTAAAAAGATTTGCACTCTGATTTGCAAGAGCTGTTCTTGCCTGATTAATCTGCTGCCCTTCCCATTCAGTATTTGTTTTTCTTGCTGTAAGAGCTAAGTATCTCGCTTGTGAAGCTGCCATTCCCATTGGCGGAATCTCCTATTTTTGTTTATTTTTGTTTTAATACTATTTTTAATAAAGTCAACGGTAATAATTCATTTTTCTTTAAGTTTTTACAAAAAAATACTCTGTTCAATGTAATAATTTTGATGTATTATAATTTGTATGAGAAAACAAGTTATTGCCTATCTGCACACCCATTGGGACAGAGAATGGTACAGAGAGTTTGAAATCTTTAGAATGCGTCTTTTAAGAGTGTTTGACAATGTTCTTGAGATGCTTGCAAAAAATAAAATTCCTTGTTTTTATTTTGATGGTCAGGTAAGTGCATTAGAAGATTATCTTGCTATGCGGCCTGAAAGGGAAGAGCTTGTCATTTCACTCATAAGACATAAAAGACTTTTTATAGGACCTTTTTATTGTCTTGTAGACGAATTTCTCACAGACCAGACCTGTTTTAGAAAAAATCTCGAAATAGGACTTAAAACAGCTCAAAAATATGGCTGCAAAGATTTCATAGGATATCTTGCAGATACCTTTGGGCACTCTCAGAATATTGTTGATGTTCTTAGAGATTTCGGCATTGACAAGTGTATGGTCTGGAGGGGGGTAAATGATTTTCCTTCAGAATTCTCATGGTGCGGAATGGATACTATAAACCTTGTAAGAGGGTACTTTAACGATATTTTCTCATTAAAAACATCTATTGAAAAAAAGGCTGAAATTCTAAAAAACAATCTGGATAAAATTGCTGAAAAATCAGGGAATGTACTGCTTCTTCCGATTGGTGCTGATCATCTGGGAGTAGAAACAGACATTAACGATCAGATTGAAGCAGTTAACGAAATTTTAAAAAATGACTATTTTATACGCCTGGGTTCTCCTTTTGACTACTTCAAAAGAGTTGAGAACAGATTTAAAGATTTTGTCTGGAATGATGAACTCAGAGATAATTCTAAAACATTTACTCTTCAAGGGTGCTACTCATCAAGACTGGATTTGAAGCGTGAAAATATTGAATGCACTTACCTTTTGGATTTAGCCTCCAGATTTGTAAAACAACAAAAAGATAATTCTTATAACACAATACTTGAATATGCCTACAAAATGCTGCTGCAAAATCAGGCTCACGATAGTATTTGCGGATGCTCTACCGATGATGTGCATGCTGAAAACAAAATCAGATATAAAAAAATTAAACAGATTGCTAACACTATAATTGATGAATTAAAGTTTAAAAATCACTTTGAAGAAAAGAGAATTCTTAATCTTTCCGGTGAAGCCTATTCCGGCATCATTGAATTTAAAACAAGCAGGATAATTGAAGGTTACGACCGAATTGGTTTTGAAAACGGCTTTGACAGATATTTATTGACAGATACGCAGAGAATACCTGTAACAGAAGATTATACAAAAATTAACACATATCTTGCTGATGTAGAGAATTTAAAACCTGATGAGATTGAATACATTATGCCTGCCATAAATAAATCAGATTTAAAAATAACTGAAACAAGAATAGAAAATTCCAATATCAGCCTTAGAATTGAAAACGGACAAATATTCATAAATGGAATTAAATTTTCACTTTATGATTTTGCAGATTTGGGTGACAGCTATAATTTCGGCCCCCAAAAGGATGATTATGGAACCGAGCTTCATATTATAAGAAGTAAACCTATCCTTAAAACAGCGTCCAGAGTAACACTAAAGATAGATTTTGAAGGCCGCTGGGATGTAATACCTCTCTTTGTAAGCCTGGATAAAAATGCTTCACACCTCCATTTCCGGTTTGATTGGATTAATTCTCAAAAAAATCACCTTCTTCAGGCTGTATTTAATCTTTCAAATCCAATAAGAGAAGTGTTTTCTGAAGATATGAATATTTTGATAAAACGAAACTTCAATCCGGAATATGACATTAGACAAAACCTTCCGGAAAATCGCGGTATTGAAGTAAAAAATAATACAGCGCCTATGCAGAGAGGACTTTTAATTGACGAAGAAGGTAACAATTTAGGAATAATAACCAAAGGATTAACCCAGTATGAAGTATTCCAAAACAAACTTTTTCTTCCTATTTTGCGTTCAACAGGCCAGATATCTAACCCGCAAAATCCGGCAAGAACTACTCCTGCCGGCCCTCCAATTGAAGTTGAAAGCCTGCAGCAAATAGGACGTAATACAGCAGAGTTTTACGTATTCTTTGGAAATCACAATGCTTTTAAAGATGTACTCAATCACGTTTACAACTATATTGTTGTTTAATTCTCGTCTTTATAATATTTATCAAAAAACCCTAAGTATGAATTTACATCAGAAAGCCAGCTTGCTGCCGCATATTTTGCACAGTATCTACCTGAATGAGCAATTTTAGAGGCAGTTGTGAATCCTTCCTGATATCTGGTATTCATTGTTTTAGCAATAGAGTCAATACTTGCTTCTACTGTCTGAAAGTGATGATATTTGCCTCCAATTTTGAGTCCGCCTATATTATTTAATTTTCGCGCCTTTTCTGAAATACCTCTCTGAGATTCACACATAGAAATAGCAACCAAAATGCGCGGATCAATATTGAACTTTTTGCCTGCTTCTATAAAAGCTTTTGCCTTCCCTTGCAAAACACTATTCTTGAATTTACCTTTATATCTTGGAGCATTAAGCATCTGATCAAGAACTTTTTCAAATTCCTCTTCTGACCATTCATAATTAGTTCTTATATTAGACCTGGCACCTAATTTAAGAGGTTTAGGCAGCGACGATACTTCAGTTTCTTTCGCTTCAGCACGCTTCGCTTCTTCCTGTTTCATTAATGCTACTTCTGGAGCTGGAGCTACATATGTAGCATCCCGCACTGCTACATCGTTATTTTGAAGTGCCAGCTGTGATTTTACCATACCTTTTAAATTATCCCAATTTTTTGACAATAGCTCAGAACATTTTGAGTACCATGGCTCTTTTGAAGCTTCAATTCCATTCTTTTCGCACTCTGCAAGAAATACACTGATTTCCTTCTCTGATAACTTACCATCTTTAACATTCTTATTATCAACTTCTGCTGCAATCTCTTTTGCCCTGCCAGTTAAAATATTGATGTCCAGTCCATCTGACATACGTTACCTCCTAAGATAACATCTTACTTGTTTCACAATATTTAACGGCATAATTTCGTGAAACTTTAGGATTTTGAACAAATTCTTTACAATACGTTACAATAAAAAGACCTCCTGATTTTGGAGGTCTTTTTTTACTTAAAAAGGTTTTGTCTGGTTCAACTTTGCTCTAAGTTCTCTAAATCGGGCGATATCTTCCTGAGTTTTAGGCGATTCTCTAAATAATGCCTGAGAAGTCGGATGAACCATTCTTATTGAATCCATATGAATCTCTAAGAATTCATATCTTTTTGGAGGCTGGTTTGAATTTTTAGCATAAATTTCTACATTTGTGACTGCTAAAAACCTGCGGTTATTATCATTTAACAACTCTGTCAATTGCCTGTTTGCAGCAACTGTACTTGATACAAAAACAGTACCTTTTATATCATCTGTATCTGTTAAAATAATTACCTCTATCGGAATCATATCTTTATTTGGCATTTATTATCCTCTCTTATTATATATAAATTTTATAATAAATTTTACTTCCTGTCTAGTGTTTATGCTTCTTAACTCTAACACCTTCAACTTCGTGTACGTCTTCTGTAACAAGAAACGCCCTAGGATCAATTGTATGCACTAATTCTTTTAATCTAGGCATTTCAAACTTATTAACAACACAATAAGTCTGGATTTTTTCCTGACGTGAATATCCGCCAAGAGCTTTCATATAAGTTACGCTTACATCCAAATCTTTCATTATTGCATTACCAATCTCTTTATAATATTCAGAGAATATTCTTACAGACTTAGCCTTATCCAGACCTTCAAGCACTGAATCAATAACTTTTGAGGCAATATAATATGTCATAATCGAATACAGCGCTCTATCCCAGCCGTACAAGAAGCCGGCCCCCATATATATAAATAAATTTATAAACATTAAAAGTTCACCGACAGATATTATCTTTAACTTTTTAGAAAGGTTAATAGAAATCATTTCGGTTCCGTCAAGAGAAGCATTATTTCGCAATATAAGCCCTACACCAAAACCTAGTATAATTCCGCCAAATACAGTAGCTAGCAGTAAATCTTCTGTAGCCTGTCTGCCATGAAGAATAGTTGTTGCAATTGCAAGCATACCGGTTGCAAAAAAGGTTTGTATTACAAACTTACGGCCAAGGTTTTTCAGGGCAAGAAGAATAAATGGTATATTTATGCAAAAAATCAGCAGACCTAAATTCCATTTGGTTATATAAGATACCATCATTGAAATACCAATTACACCGCCATCAATAATTTTATTAGGAAGCAGAAACATTTCCAAACCTACAGCAACTATAAAAGCACCAATCGTTATAAAAATTGCTTTTAAAATATATTCTCTAGCTATCTCTCCCTTTGTTTTCTTAATTTTCTCCGGTTTCTTTCTTCCAAAAAGCATTTAGTTTTTCCCTTTTAGTAAATCCAACAGACCTTTGTGTTTAACCTGCAAGTCTTCCTTAGGTTTGATGCCCAGAATTGACTCTAAATCAGTTTTCAAAGTCATTAAATCTTCATATTTTTTCAAAATTCCATCCATTGTAATAGAAACATCGCCTGTTTCTTCGGAAACAACAAGGCATGCAGCGTCAGAAACTTCTGACATTCCAATAGCAGCCCTGTGTCTTGTACCATATTTCCAGCTCAATTTAGGATCTTCTGTTAGCGGAAGAAGCACACCTGCTGAATGGATTCTGCCGTTTTCTATAACCATAGCCCCGTCATGAAGAGGAGTATTCGGATGGAATATAGTTAAAATCAATTCTGTAGATATAATAGCATCCAGCTTTGTTCCTACATCTGAGTATATGCCGGTATTCATTTCTTTTTGGAATACAATAAGTGCACCGGTTTTAGTTTTTGTCATATACTTTACAGCTTCAATAATTTCCTTGATAACATCGATTTCATTATCATCATTTTCTCTAAATGAGCCAGAAGTAAAAAAGGTTTTTCTAATAAATCCCGGCTGACCTAAATAACCTAACAGACGTCTGAGCTCTGGCTGGAAAATGACAATCAGGCTCAAAGAGATTAAAGTTACAAGAGATTTAAAAAATACCCCTATGATTCTTAAATCTATTAGGATTAGTATTTCACTAAAAATCCAGGCAAAAACAAGGAAAAATAAACCTTTTACTAATTTTTCAGATTGGGTATTTTTTATAAATTTTTGATAGAAAACAAGTAAAATAACGGCAATAAATGCTATTTCAAGAATATTAACCCAGCTCAAAGACCACTGAAGCGGACTTATAACATCCTGAATTAAAGAAATTAGCGCATCAATCATTGTTTTCTTAACCTATCGGGAATACTGTCTTTTGCTATGAGATTATCCAACGTCTCTCTATATACTATAATATCAGAATGTGAATTATTTACAAGTACCATTGCCGGTTTTTCTACACGATTATAGTTAGAGGCCATAGAATAGTTATAAGCACCGGTATTGAATACACAAATAAGATCACCGGCTTTGAGTTTTGGGAGAGAAATTTCATTAATCAAAATATCCCCGCTTTCACAGTACCGGCCTGCTATAGTAACGGTTTCCATCTCTTTTTCTGCAAGATTATTTGCTTTTTGAGCAGTATACTCAGCCTGATACATACTTGGACGCGGGTTATCTGCCATACCACCATCGACAGCGACATATTTTCTACCGTTTGGGACCTCTTTAGAACTTCCGACCCTGTACAATGTTACTCCTGCTGTTGAAATAATACTTCGACCAGGCTCAATATAGATTGTAGGAATATTAACTGAATATTTGTTCATTGCACTGGTAACAGCTTCGGCAAGAGAAGAAATTGAAGGCGGTTGATCAGTATCAATGTACTTTACTCCTAAACCTCCGCCCATATTCATTTCATCAAGGTTCAAATTATATTTTTCATTGATTCTTGCGATTTCTTTAACCAGAATTTCTACTTCATCATAATATGATTTCAGTTCAAAAATCTGGGATCCTATATGAGCGTGTAAACCTCTCAGATTGAGGTTTTTATAGGTAGAGATTATTTTATTTACTATTTCATCAACCTGAGTAAGATCAAAGCCGAATTTTGAATCAATCTGCCCTGTTTGAATATAATCGTGGGTATGACATTCAATCCCCGGAGTAATTCTTAGTAAAATATCTGCTTTGACATCTTTATCCTCTGCAATTTTATTTAATAATTCTGCTTCGTAAAAATTGTCGACTGAAAATCTTCCGACCTTACAATCAAGAGCTAGTTCAATTTCGCGGGAAGATTTGTTGTTTCCATTAAATAGCACTTTTGACATATCAACGCCGGCTTTATAAACAGTATAGATTTCTCCTGCTGATACTGTGTCAAACCCGAATCCTTCTTCATCCAGAATCCTTGCAATTGCAGATGTACAAAGAGCTTTGGATGCATACATCATTTTTATATTTTCGTAATCCTTAAACGCTTTTTTATATTCACGGCAAATACATCTAAGAGTTTCTTCATCAATAATATAGAGCGGAGTTCCATATTTTTCAGCTAGTTTTGTTAAATCACAACCGCCAATATATAAATTATCTTTCTCTTCTGTGGTAATAGGTTTAATAGACTGATTTACACTCATTTGCACCTCTCTTGATTTGTTATAATTGTGAATATTTTAACAGAAGAAAAAGAGCTTTACAATAGTTGTAATGCTATACTTGGTGTTTGATTTGCAGTAGCAAGGAGTGTCGCGGCAGCTTGCTGCAATATCTGGTTTCTAATATACGCACTGCTTTCTTCCGCTATATCTGCATCTTGTATAGTTGAACGTGAAGACACAAGATTATCATATTTAATCGAAATTTCTTCTAGTACGCTTGATAAACCGTTTTGAGCAGTTCCTATTTCTGTTTGCTTCAGAGAAACCTGGTTTACAAGTGTATCTATTTGCTTGAGAACACTTTCATCTTCAATACCAGTTTGTAAAAGACTTGACAACGCTGAAAAATCAACATAAGTAGTTAAAGTTATGCCTGAACTTTTGGAATCTGAATTTATTCCTATCTGAAGATAATATTCGGTAGGAATAGTTATATCTTTTACTTCCAGTTTAGTATTCAAGCCCGAACCGCCAAGCAACGGTAGTCTGCCGGTATTCTTTTTATAATAAAAAGAATTTGTCACATTACAAGATGTCTGTGTATTTCCAATAAAAACACCTACATTCGTTTTTCCGTTAACAACACCTTCCATAATTAGATTAGAATAGTTTACCTGATTGTTATAGTTATTTCCATTAATTCCTCCCACATTCTCTTCACCATTTACTGTACCTGCAAAATAGACATCGAAATGATAGCTATTACTAGAACCGGAAATACCTCCAATATTCGTTTTTCCATATATTTCAGCATAACTAGCACATGAAATCATATTCCCCTGAAGTCCTGAAATTCCACCGACATTGGAAGTACCGGAAACTTCCCCCCTTGATACACAACCAGTTGCACTTGAATAATTAAGCCATCCGGCAATTCCTCCTACGAAACTCCGGCCGGAAACCTCTACATCTGAATAACAGTATTTCGGATACCTGTAATAATTATAACCAACAACTCCACCGACATTATTACCAGTAGAACTAATTTTTCCTGTAATCGTACAATTTGTAATATTAGCACTTCCTGCTATACCACCTACTTCATTTTTCGTAGATGAAATATTAACATTTTCTAATTTGACATTCTTAACCATTTCTGCAGATGAAAATAATCCATTTTCCCCAGTAAGATTTTTAATAGTATGTCCATTTCCATCAAACACACCGTCGAATTTTGTTGATTTCCAATGAATGCCGCTTAAATCAATGTCATTTGCAAGTACAAATTCTGTATTTGAAGCTATTAGTCCTTTTTCTAACATATTAGTCATTTGGACAAGCTCTTCTTTTGTAGAAATAGAATATGTTCCAATGGCAAGAGCTTGAGTTTCATCTACAGTCGAAAGCTTTGTCATTGTTGATGTATCACGAACTATGACTTCTTGTAAAAAACCTTGTTCGTTGAGTTCTAATTCTTTGCCCGCATTAGTAATTTCTGCTTTACCAGTATTAAAAAGCTTTATTCCATTGTATTGAGCGGTTTCATTAAGTCGGGAAATTTCATTCATTAGAGCTTGGGCTTCACTATTTAATGCTATTAGTGATTTTTCTCCATAAGTTCCATTTTGAGCCTGAACTGCCAACGAGCGGATTCTTGCCAGATTTTCTTCAATATGATTTAAGGCCTCTGAGCTCGTTTCAAGCATATCCAAACCCATCATTGCATTTTCTTCTGCAACCTCATAGGAACTAATCTTACTCGATAATTTGGTTTTTATTGAATAATTCGCAGCATTGTCTTTTGCATGGTTTATTTTGAAACCGGTAGACATTCGCTCTATTGCTATATTCAAACGTTTGGTTGATGATTTTAAATTAGTCTGAACAATCAAACTGGAAAGGTTAGTATTTACGCTCGGCATACTAACCTCCAAAAGAGTAATTTTTTAGAGTGTTTTACCCCCCCCCCCTACAGCCGTAAGGGTTTCAGGCTCTTTCATTTGAAGATTTTTAATATACATTGACAATAACATATCCTTATATATGTATTATATATTAGGTAGGTATATTTGTCAATATTTTCTACGCAGCTTCTTCCGTACAGACATATTTTGCAGATTTAGCCACAACGCCGTAGCATACCATAGTTAAACGGTTATTCAATGCAAGCATTGTTCGGAAATTATTCGCAGACTACTAATAATTTGTCAATAAAATCTCGTGCGCCAATTGCCATTGTTAAAACTCCTTTTACTCTCTTAAATATCTCTTATGTATATATAAAGTATTTAACCTTTGAAAAATTGACTTTTTATTAAGTTTTGTTAAGTTCTTCTTAATAACCGGAGTTGTCACCGATTGTATCAACTGCTTCTACTTTAATATCAGTAATCAATTCTGAATAAGATATTACAACAATTGTAGGGATGTGTCTTTCAAGAAGCTGGTAAAGAGGCAGACGAATTCTTGGAGAGCATAAAATTACCGGCTGTTGACCAATTGACTGATGTGCACGCATTAATGTCATTGCTGTGGATTCAATTAAATCCTGCACCTGCATTGGATTTAACAGGAACATAGTACCAAGTTCTGTTCTCTGACAGCTGTCATCCAGCGTTTTTTCCCATTCCGGAGAAAGTGTAAGAGCATACAATACATGGTCTCTATCTACATTGTTTAAGCAAATTTGACGCCCCAGAGCAGCACGCAGACGTTCCGACAATATATCCGGTTCTTTTGAAAATCTTGCATAATCGCAAAGACGTTCAAATACAAAAATAATATCTTTGATGGAAACTTTTTCACGAATAAGGTTTACAAAAATCTTTCTCAAGTCAGATGTTGAAATTATTGCCGGAACAAGGTCATTAACAAGTGTAGGGTCTTGGGAACGAACAAGTTCCATAAGTTTTAATACGTCAGTTTTTGTCATGACTTCATCAACGTGTTTTCTTACACATTCCTGAAGGTGTGTAACAAGAACGTCTGTTGCATCAACAGCCGTAACATTTTTTGTAGCCTTTGCATCTTCCTGAGAAATCCAGTAAGCTTGAGTCTGGTATGTAGGATCAACCCCGACAATCGCATCTTCAGGAATTGTTTTCTTAACAGAATCCCATTGGTCAGCAATAACCATATATTTACCCGGATATACAAAACCGGAAGCAACAACGTTATTACGAATAGAAATAACATACTCGTTTGCCTCTAGTGCAGAAGAATCCATAATACGGATATTCGGAAGAATGTAGCCTAATTCATCAGTAACTCTCTGACGTAAAGCAGCTATTTTAGCAAGCAATTGACCTTCTTGATCCGGATCTGCAATAACCAGCAGCCCTGCACCGACCTGCAAGCTTAAAACATCAACCCCAAGTCTTTCATACATCTTATTAGGGTTAACCAAATCCTGCATGTTCTGACGTACACTTTCTAATTGTCCTAATTGAGATTGAACGTCTGCATTGACTAATACAGAGAAGCCGGCAATTGCGAGAATAATTGTGAATAAAAGGAATGGCAAAAACGGCAGCCCCGTTATTGGACAGGTAACTGTGATTAAGCCGAGAAATAATGCCGCAAAAAACAGTGAGTATGGTTTTGACATAATCTGGTTAGTCAAATCACCGCCCAGAGAGTTATTACCGGCTGATGCACGTGTCATTACGATACCGGCTGCTATTGACATTAAAAGAGAAGGCAGCTGTGAAGCAAGACCATCACCGATTGTTAATACTGTATATTTGGTTACAGCGTCGCCTATTGGCATTTGGTTTACTAAACAACCGATAATCAAACCACCTACAATGTTAATTATAACAATGATGATACCAGCCATAGTATCACCTTTTACAAACTTCATGGAACCATCCATTGAACCAAAGAGGCTTGATTCTCTTTGTAAATCTTCACGTCTTTTTACTGCCTCTTCCGGTGATATCAAACCAGCGTTAAAATCGGCATCAATAGTCATTTGTTTTCCGGGCATAGCGTCTAACGCGAAACGCGCAGCAACTTCTGCAATACGTTCTGCACCTTTTGTAATTACCATAAACTGAACAACTGTGATAATAAGGAAGATAACACCGCCTACAATCATATTACCGCCGGTTACGAATGTTCCAAATGCATGAATTACTTCGCCGGCATCGCCTTTAGCCAGAATAAGACGCGTTGATGCAATTGAGAGTACAAGACGAAACATTGTTCCCAGAAGAATAATTGAAGGAAATGCTGCAAGTTCAAGAGGCTTCTGAACATATAAAGATATCATCAAAAGAACAATACCAAGTGTTATATTCAAGCTTATCGAAAAATTAATAACCCAATTTGGCATTTCGATAATGAGGATTAATATCAAGGTCATTACGAACAATGCAAGAAAAATTTCACTTATTGGTTTGTTATTTCCGCCCTCTGCTGCCATTACATTCCTTCTAAAGCTTTTTTAATAATTTCCAGCTGCGTGTCAATTGAAGCATCCACTATACCATTATTCGTCTGAAAAACACATCCGCCTTCTTCAATTGACGGGTCTGCCACAATATTAATCTTTGCATCAATACCATACTGATAGGTAATATTAGGCAGAGTGTCTTTTATAAATTGAACCGCCTGAGGTTTTACCCTGATGTTTATTTTAGGTTCACTCTTAGAAACAGTTCTTAAAACATCAACAATAGTATTTATTAAAACCTGCGGGTCGGTTTCTACTTCTTTTTTAATAATTTTTTTAGCTATATCAACACTTATTTCCAATATATCAGGTGCAATATATTCAAAAACATCTTTTGCAGCATGCATAAATGCAGTAATATCTTTCCTAAATTCAGCCATATCTGCCTCTGCCTGTTCCAGCCCTTTCCGGTATCCTTCATCAAATGCAGATTTTTTAATGGTTTCGGCTTCTTCTTGAGCGCGCGACACAAGATTTCGGTCATCAATTCTCCTGTAACCGCGCCTTCTAGAGCCGCGCCTTCTCTCCTGACGTTGATTAAAATCAATATTTTCAATATCAAACAAGTCAATTTCGGGTTCTTTTGGAAGATTTACTACCGGCTCTGCTATTTCTTCTGCTTCTTCCTGCTGTTCTACTGGTAATTCTTTTTCTTCCGGTTCTATTTCAGCAGTTTCTACCGGCTTATTTTCAAAATCCGCCGGCTCTATTCTCCTCCTGACCTCCCTGTATTTTTGACTATTTTTCTTAATTATCATAATTCTTTTTTATATTATATACTATCCTCAATGTATTGTGCAACAATACCTGCAACCCTTAAAGGCAATCCGGAATACTCTCCGTCATAGGCCTGTGATATAAAGCGCTTTACGAGAGGACGTTCATTTTTAATAACTTTCTCAATTTTTTCTCTTGGAGTTGTTCTGTAAATACGAAGTAAATCGCCAAGTACATTTTCCTTCGTCAGTTTACGTTTTATTGGCAGGTAGTCTTTCATTTCTTTCAGACAATCTGAGATTAAATCTCCGTCAAGATGAGATTCTAAATCTGCCATATTCATATACTGAGATATTGCAAGAGAATCATTAGAGTCAAACTTATTGAGGATTGTTGTAACTTTATCTTGAGAAAGAATTTTTAGAACAAGAGCCAGAGTCATAAGCTTCATTTGCTTATTGCTAATACCTTGCGGAATTGATGCAAGCTGTTTTTCCTGCTTTCTTTTATTACGTTTTTCTTCACGGCGTTTCTCTGCTTCTCTCAAATTCTTTTCAGACTCTTCTGCCGCTGCCATCTGTCGCTTCTGCTGTTCTTCCTGCGCCTGTTTTGCCATTGCATCAATATTGGATTGGCTTTCTGCTCTATTTTTTATTTCTTCATCAATAACGCCTTTTTTCTGAAGTTCTTCTATACTTGAGTTATAGACCTTTATTACATGGTGTTCTACGGCCTGTAAAAGCTGATCTTGAGGAATTTTTCTTATAACAGCTTGTTTTGCAACTTCAAAGATAGTAAAAGCAATCTTCTGCATAATACCATCCCAGTATTGCGGAAGTATTCCGGAATGTATTAAGTCTATTGATTTATGGAAAGACCACTCTGCTATAATCTGGGTAATAAATACTGCCTGCTCAGCAGTTAAGTTCATCTGTGTATCATTATATAGAGCTTCGCCAGCTAGTAATGTAAAGTTTCCAAGCGTTTTTACAATATATTCTTTTTCCCTATCCTCGAGTTCCGGAGGTACAAGTTCTTTTGCCTGCTCTGACATTGAGGCTGCAAACGCTTTATAATCAAACCCTTCTATTGGCATATTTCATTCCCTTTGTAGATATAATAATCCCTATTGTATTATAACTGTTTATTTGTTTATTAACCTCATATAAGTTAATGATTTTGTAGTCAGAAGGCAAAAAAAAGTAACACAATCTCTATTATGTTACATTTTTTATAACGGCATAATCCAATAAAACTTTAGAGTTTCAGTTAAAATCTTTACAATTATTTACATTGTACCATTTGCTTAAAATGTTGAAATACAGATTAGTACAGGAGAATTTTAAACAGCTGGAAGTGGCAAAAGAAGTTTTAGAAAAGACAGAGAAAACAGAAACTTCGCAGCAAAACACTCCCACACCCGCCGTGTCTGCATCAGGTGCTGAACAGTTAGCAATGATTATCCGCCAGATGGAGATGAACATGAGTCAGAACTATGATTTTTCTACAGAAAAAACTGTCGAAGAAAATGCAGGAACAAACAGCACCCGCGCTCCGGAAGAAACAGCTAAAGCTACTGATGAAGATATGGCAGAGATAGTTGATTTTCTTAATAACGGACGTTTGACTAAAGCCACAGAAAAACTGAACAATTTGGGGATTTCATACCAACTTGATAAACCATCACAGACAATGTATACAATGAATAGCATTGAAGAGGTAACTCAACAGATAAAACCACCAACTTTTAAACTTGAGATTTCACAAGATGAGTGTGAAGATTTTGCTAAACAATACACTAGTTTGGAATATCAGAAAAAACAATCAGGACTTAACGGAGAAGAAGACACTAAATTCAGAGAACAGCAAAAACAACTTATTAATGACTTTATTCAAAAACACGGCATTAAGTCTATTGATGCAGATTACTTATTAGAAAAAATTGAAAAATGGGATGCTCAAAATCCGGGTATTATTTCCAACAGGGGGTTAACTACTGAATTATTATGGTTCCTTGCCGGAAAAGATGCTAAATTTGAACCAATAGATTATCAGCCACAAGAGCTGCCGGAGTTTAAATAAATATGATATAAAAGCGGAGCTTTATGCTCCGCTTTTATTGTGATAAAATTTGCTTATGAAATATAAGTGGCTTAATCTAAAAAAGAATAGAGAAGTAATTATTTTTTTTAACGGCTGGGGTATGGACGAGAGTGTGATAAAACATTTAAACTATGGCAGTTATGATGTTTTGATGTTCTATGATTACAACACCCTTGATACTGATTTTGACTTTAAATCTTTGGAAAAATACGAAAAAAGATACCTTATTGCCTGGTCTATGGGCGTAATGACTGCATCATTATTTAATATTGATTATGCCCGAAAGACTGCTGTTAACGGAACGCTAAAACCTATTGATAATAAGTTTGGTATTCCTGAGAGAATTTATGATTTAACAGTAAGAGGCTTTAATGAAAAGGGAAGAGAACGCTTTATGAGAAGCATGTTCAGCGAAGCTTCACTGCTGCCGGAGGTCAAAAGAGATTTAGAGAATCAAAAAAGCGAACTTTCAGCCCTTAAAAATTATTTATCTAATGAAAGTTTTAAATATGATAAAGTACTGATAAGCCGGGATGATAAAATTATACCAGCAAAAAATCAGTCTGCTTTCTGGAACATAGAGCCTAATTTAGAGGGGGGACACTCACCTTTCCTTCTATTTAAAAGCTGGGAAGAACTCTTATGAATAAGAATTTAATACAGAAAAGATTTGCCAAAAACCTGAGCACATATAATGATAATGCAAAAATTCAAAAAATCATGGCTGAAAAACTTGTATCACTATCAGCCAGAAAAGATTATGATAGTATACTAGAAATTGGCTGCGGCACAGGACTTTTAACAGAAAAAGTTCTTAAAAACTTTACTTTTAATTCTTATACAGCCAATGATATTGTAGCTGACTGTAAAGAATATATTGACAAACTATCTGACAGGATAAATTTTGTACATGCAGATATTGAAGAAATTATAAGAAAAAGCACTCATAAATACGACTTGATTATCTCTAATGCAACATTTCAGTGGATTGAAAACTTTGAGGAATTTCTTTTATCGCTTTTATCCAAACTAAATCCAGGAGGTACATTATTATTCTCAACCTTCGGGCCTGAAAATTTTCGTGAAATATTTTATATCACAGGAAAAACATTGACATACAAATCATGCGATGAATATAAATCAATACTTGATAACTTTAATCATTATATTGAAGAAGAAACACATGTTTTAGCCTTCAAATCTGCAAAGGATGTTTTAAAACATCTTAAATACACGGGAGTAAATGCACTTGATTCAAACGGCTGGACAAAAGCTGACATGCTTAAATTTGAAGCAGGTTACAGCACAATTTGCTCTACCTCGCCAACACTAACATATAACCCTCTCTATATCAGAATAATAAAAAAATAAAATAGTACATCCGGTTAATATTCGTATAATAAGAAATATTATAGAATATTGGTTAAGTGTAAAAAATACGTTTATTAACGAACGCTTATTGAGGTGTTATGGAAATTTTTGAAATAGCAGAGATGCTTGGCGCAAATATCAACTACGAGAGTTTATTACAAACATTTTTTAAGGATTATCCTGATGCAATATGGATTAAGGATAAGAATTTAAAACTATTAAGCGCAAATAGCGCCTTTTATGAGCACTTTAATAAATCTGCTGATTGCTGTAATTCTTCTGGTGAAATGCAGATATTGCAAGAGAAACGTACTGTTACATTTAGCATTCATTCTAAAAAGAAGAATCAAGTTTTAGCTGTTACAGCAATGCCGGTTCTCAATAATAATTCTGTTGAGTGTATTTTATACATTTCTAAAGATATTACAGAACAGGAAGAGCTAAAAGAAAGATTTTTTGTAAATAAATATCAATTAAATGCACTTTTAGAAAATATTCCTAAAATTATCTATATGCAGGACTTAAACGGTCAATATATCACCGGCACTAAACATTCAAAAGCATTCTTCAATGATGGATTTGACTATTTTCATAAAATACAGCTGGATTTTCAAAGTATTAATGCTACAAGAATGTGTGAAGACAAGTCTGTTATAGAAAATAATAAGCTCATAACATACGATAAAGAAATTGTTGACACTAGAGGTATTCCACACTGGTATACAATTTATAAAGCACCAATAAACGACTATCATAACAATGTAATTGGAATTGTTGTTATGGCTAAGAATATAGATGATGAAAAACATCTTCAGGCACAGCGCGAAACTTTTGTTGCTTCATTAGGGCATGACCTTAAAAATCCTACCCTTGCTCAGATAAGAGCAGTTGAATTACTGCTAAAAGGAGAATTTGGCTCATTAACAAAAGAACAAGAGGAAATTTTAGGAATGCTTCTAGACTCTTGCAAGTATATGAATGCAATGCTTAGTTCTCTTCTTGCAACTTACAGAAACGAAAGAGGCGTGGTAAAGCTTAACTATGAAGAAGTTTCTCTGACTGACCTTGCTGAAGACTGCATCAGTGAAATGATTTATATTGCGAAAGATAAAAATGTCAATATTTCTATAGAAAAGAGGTGCGATATTCCTTTTGTTTATGGAGATAAGGTACAAATAAAACGTGTAATAATGAACCTTTTATCCAACGGCATAAAGTATGCATTCAAGGACACTGAAATAAAAATTAAAATATATAATGAAATTAATTTAACCTGTTTTAGTCTTGAGAACAGGAGCCCATATATTCCAGCAGAAAAACGCGAAGCAATATTTGCCCAGTACGTTTCTTTTGCAGAAGCACACAAAGAACTGGGAATAGGATTAGGCCTCTATACCTCGAAAAAGATTGTTAACGCACATGCCGGTACAATTTTTGTTGAAAGTTTTGAAGACGAAAGAACAGTATTTGGCTTCAAAATTCCAAACGTTAAAGATTCTATATGCGCTGCCAAAACTGTTTCTTTTTAAGCTGTAACCTGAACTGACAGATTTTTGATAATTTCAAGCAGTTTATTTACCATCAAATCTTCGTATTTTTGGGCATTTTCTTTGCTGTCAGCCTCAAACCTCAATGTAAATACCGGCTCAGTATTACTTTGTCTTATGAGGGCAAATCCCTTTTCAAACACAATACGCATACCGTCAATTGTAATAATATCTTTTATATTTGTCCCGAAGAAATCAGGATTTTCGGCAATTACTTTCTGGAACTCTTCTAAAGTTTGTGCTTTCAAAGAATTCGGACAAGGCAGGCGAACTTCACTTGAAGAGTACATGGATTTGAATGGTTCAAGCATATCTGTTATTTTAAAATTAGGATTTTCTTTTTTCTTTCCGGCTACAATTTGAATTATGCGGCATCCTGCATAAACAGCATCATCAAATCCATAATAATGATCTTTAAAGAATGTATGACCGCTCATTTCTCCTGCCAGAACAGCTCCGGTTTCTCTCATTTTTGATTTAATATAACCGTGCCCTGTTTTACACATAAGAGCCACACCGCCATTTTCATTAATAGTATCGTAAAGAACCTGTGAACATTTAACCTCTGAAACAATTACCGGCTTTATGCCTTTTGCATTATATTCTTTGATAACATCTTCCGCATAGATTAGGAGAAGCTTATCTCCTGTCATAGAGTTGCCGTCAGAATCAATAACCCCTATTCTATCGCTGTCACCGTCAAATGCAATACCTAAATCGGCTTTATTTGCAACAACAGCTTTTTTAATATCCGTAAGAGTTTTTTCATCACTAGGGTTTGGATGGTGATGAGGAAATCTTCCATCAGGCATTGAATAAAGTTCAATTACTTCACACCCGAGAGCTCTATATAACTTAGGCGCAACAACACCACCGGTTGCATTGGCGCTATCCACTACAACTTTTATACCTTCGCCGATTCTGCCGAACTTTTTAGTCATTTCCTCTATGTAGTCCGGAATTAAATCATATTCATTAAGAATACCAAACGCTACAGGAGGAATTGCAAGTTTGTATTCTTCCATAGTCAGTTCTTTGACAACTTTAATCTGTTCTTCATTCAAAGATTGTTTTGCATAAGTCATTTTAAGTCCGTTATACTGGCTCGGATTATGACTTGCTGTAATAATCATCGCGCCTGTAACCGGCATATATTTTGTAATGTACGGAGGTAGTCCTACAACTTCTGAATAATATCCGAGAGGTGTCGGTGCAAGCCCCATATCAACAACATTAGCACCACAGGAACGAATACCTTCTATCAGCGATTTTGAGAGCGATGGAGAATGAAGTCTTGCATCGCGGCAAACAGTTATCCAGATTTCTGAAGGCTGTTTTTTAGCTTCTTTTGCTAAAAATTGAACAAAGCCGCGGCCTGTATAATAGAAAAGTTCTTCTGTTATATCATCTCCGTAAATTCCTCGTATATCATTCTTTCCAAATGCTGAATCTTTTAGCATAACTCCTCCTTAAAATAACTATAGTATAATAATAACATGGATAAACATAAAAATTTAATTTTTGTACTACCGGCGCTTGCCGGAACTTTTATATTCATTATTATTCCCATTTTTTGTTCTTTTGCATTAAGTTTTACAGAGTGGGATTTATTGAATGAGATTAAATTTGTTGGACTGGATAACTACAAAAGTATTTTATCAGAACCCGAATTTCTGCAAATTCTCTTAAACACTTTTATTTATGCTATCTCAACAACTATTTTTGCAGTCATAATCCCTTTATTGATTGCAGCTGCATTAAACACAAAAATCAGAGGCAGTGAAGTTTATAAGACAATCTACTTTCTTCCGTTTATAACTCCTGCTGTTGTAATAGCAATCGTCTGGTCGTGGATTTTTGACCCCAATATCGGAGGGATAAATCTTCTTTTTAAAACACATTTAAACTGGTTATTTGACACGCACCTTGCTATGCCTGTACTTATTTTTGTATCTGTTTGGAAGCTTATCGGCTATAATGTTGTTTTATTTCTAACTGGATTTTCGACAATAAACCAAAATGTTTACGAGGCTGCAAAAATTGATGGTGCAGGCGCTAATGAAACTTTTTGGGATATAACACTTCCGCTCTTGAAACCTACAACATATTTTGTAACTCTGGTAACGGCAATTTCGTCATTCCAGATTTTTGATTTAATCTATGTTATGACGTCAGGCGGTCCTGCAAATTCTACAAATGTTATAGTCTACTCAATATATAAATACGCATTTGAGTATTTTGATATTGGTAAGTCCTGCGCTTTAGCCTATATTCTGTTCGGGATAATTTTTGTTTTAGCTCTTGCTCAAAAACAATTCCGCAAAGGCTAAGTATGTTCAATTTTCGTTAACAATTTGCAGATAAAATTCACTATTATTTTTAATATCCAAAATACAATTTTGTAATATTTTTTATATCTTTTATTACTTTTTTATTCTTCATAAAACCTCCTCGTTATAAATTATCGATTAACAAAATAAATTATAATTTATCGTTTTGTTATTGTCAAGAGTATAAAATTAAATTATGGACGAACAAAAAATATTAGAGAATTTTGGAATAAATTTCAAACATTACAGAAACAAAGCAAAATTATCACAAGATGATGTTGCAGATATTACAGGTTTTAGTAAACCATATATAAGCAATGTTGAATGTGCAAAGCACAATCTTTCTCTTGTGAATGCTGTTAAATTCGCAAATGTTGTTAATAAAACTGTTGATGAAATGATAAAAGATTTGTAAACTTTATTTACCTATTTTAAAATCAGCGCTTTATCATCAAAGTAATTCAATTTCATTGCCTGTTTAACTTCTGCTAAAGTATTTGCAGCAACTTCTTTGGCCTTACCGGTTCCATCAACAAGAATATCGTAAACTGCACCCATATCCTGTTCAAACTCTTTTCTCTTAGTTCTTATTGGTTCAAGTTCTTCATTTACAATACTGTTTAAAAATCTTTTAACCTTAACATCCCCGAGCCCGCCTCTCTGGTAATGCTCTTTAACCTCGTCTAATGAAGCGTAATCATTCCAGTATTTTTCAAAGTGTTCCGGTTTGCAGAATGCATCCAGATAAGTAAATACCGTATTGCCTTCAATATGCCCCGGATCAGTAACTTTAAGATGAGTCGGATCTGTATACATACTCATAATCTTCTTCTGCACATCCTCTGCCGTATCAGAAAGATAAATACAATTACCGAGTGATTTGCTCATTTTAGCTTTTCCGTCAATGCCCGGAAGCCTCATACAAACTTGATTATCAGGAAGAAGAGCTTTTGGCTCAATTAAAACATCTTCGCCATAAATATGATTAAATTTTCTAGCAATTTCTCTTGTCTGTTCTATCATTGGAAGCTGGTCTTCCCCGACAGGTACAGTATCTGCTTTAAAAGCTGTTATATCTGCTGCCTGACTAATCGGATAACATAAGAATCCGACAGGAATACTTGATTTAAAATCTCTCATCTGAATTTCAGATTTTACAGTCGGATTAAGCTGCAATCTGGCAAGAGTTACCAGATTCATATAATAAAAAGTTAATTCGGTTAACTCCGTAACCATTGATTGAATAAATATTGTTGAAATATCAGGATTTAAACCGACAGACAAATAATCAAGAGCAACCTCCATAATATTTTGTCTTACTTTATCAGGATTATCAAAATTGTCTGTTAATGCCTGCGCATCAGCAATCATTATATAGATATTTTTATAATCTCCGGAATTTTGCAGCTCTACTCTGCGCTTCAAAGAGCCCACATAGTGCCCTAAATGCAGTCTGCCGGTTGGTCTATCACCTGTTAAAATCGTTTTTGTCATAAAAATATCTCTCCTTTAGTCTGTTTAACCATAATGGCGGCACTTTGTCAATAATCGCTTCATTTTATCAAATATTGCATGAAAAATTGTTTTGTACTTCGCACACTCAGGGTCAAGAAGATATAATTTACCTTCTTTAGACATACCCAGCTGAAAAACATCTCCGTCCAACAAATCATATGGTCTTAATCCTGCTGCCTTTATCATATCTTTCATAATCGAAACAAACCCTTCACTCAATCCGTGCTGAAAAAGTTTTTCTTCGAAGTAATAATGAATTTTACCGGCTTTGCCATGTTTATAAATGGTAACATCAAAACTCTGCACAGGCCTGTTTAGCGGGAAATGATTTGTTTCTGTAAGTTTCAAAATATTGCCGTCAGAAGTTTCAAATACAACAGCAGATGAGCCTCTGCCCAGATATTTTGAAACTTTTATATTTGAAAGTTCTTCATTTTTACTCACATTTTTTAGAAAGATATCAAGACGCGTTTCTGCTGCAGAGATTCTCTTATCAGATTTTTGACATTCTTGCAGTGCTCCTGTTAAAGTTAACGGTCTTTTATATACAACTTCATTAGTAATTTCCATATCTGTGTTAAAAGCCCTAAAAATTAAAAATTGCTATTTTTATTACACAATGTAAAGTTTAGACAAGTGATTTAGGAAATAAGTCCTGATAAGCATTAGGATTGTTCTCATCAGCGTACCGGCATTTTCTATACGAAATATTTTCTTTTATCCATGGGATTAATTTATCATAAACTTCTGAGGTCATTTTTGTAAACATTTCCGGCTCTATTAACGGCAGGGTATTTGTTATACGAAAATTTTCTTCAAGTTTTTCTTTAAGTACAGCTTCCGGCTTTTTATACTCTCGGCAATATTGTTTAAATAAACCCTCATTCAGCTCCCGCCTTTCTCTAACAATATTCTTCAAGCTCATAACAGGTTCGTCAGGAAAAATATCCCGCCCGTCATTAAAACTTCTGTAAATTGCAAGCGCAACTTCCGGACTCTGCGGTAATTCTATTTCAATAAAATTTGATAAAATATCCTTATTTTCAGAAGTCATATTTAACGCAAATGCCGTTTGCAGGAGCGGACGCATTACTGCTTGAAACCCTACCGGCCTAACTATATTTTTATTAATAACATGCATTAGTGATTGATTTGCAATATACAATGTCGGTTTATATTCATTAAAATCCTGAACAGGATAATATTTACCGTCTTTACAAACTGTATAAGCAAAAAATAACGCAACTCTTACATCCTTTGTAACATCAAGATAATTGGTTGCAAATTCATAGTGCTGGGCAACCGCATCTAAATCAAATTCAAAAAAGTGCCCCATCACGCTTAGTCTTCTTAAGAGTGTATAGTAAGGCGTCTGCTTAAAGAAAAGCTTAAACTCCTCTCTTTTAATATATTCAACACAATGCATAATTTCATTATTAACAATATTCGGACGCAAATAACCCGGAAGCATTTGCTTATGATTAAAATTCTGACCTCTGTATAAGCAGGGTTCTGCCTCGCGGCCAATAATAATTTTTGCACTGCCATCAAAATCTTGCACAAAAAAACCCTTTTTAGTAAAATCCTCTTTGCGGTAAAACATCAATTTTTGAGCTATACATTTAGTCATCATAATTGAAATTAAGTCACCGGCTGTATCAAAAGTCATAGGGGAAAGATCAAATCCTTCCTCTTCCGGCACAATAATATAACAGTCTTTATTTTTTTTATAATTATAAAGATTTTGAACGAGAAATACTATACGTTTTAATATTGAAAACTTTTTAATTTCAGCCCTTCTGTAAGCATTCTTCCAATGCGCATAACCTAAAAACGCATCTATTTCATTTTCAATATCTTGAATATATCCCGCAATATTATCAACATCAATAAATTTCACCAATCTTTTTTTGGAATAATAAGCTACGGTTTCCATTAATTTGAACGTCGCATAAATACACATATTAATAGTGAAAATTAACTGAGGGAATGTTTTATTCCTATGTTGTTCAAGCAAAATCAAAATCTGGTTTAAATCTCCTTTTGACCAGCCATTCAATTCTTGATTTATAAAGTTAATAGACTTAAAAATATCTCTGTTATTGGTGATAAGCTTAAGTATTAAATCTACAATCATAGGTTCTTTTTTAATAGTGAATGCATAACTGCCAACATTAATATTTAAAGAGATTTCCGGAGGATCCATTAAAGAAAAGACTTCTGCAATATTCTCAATATTTTTATTACACAAAAACTCATCAATAATAGAACACTTATTCCGAACCATTTGTTTTATATTTATAAGGTATTGGAAAAATTCATACAAAGTTAATTGCAAGAAATTAAGCCCTTCTGTCTGCAGCTCTTTTGTCTTTATTTTTTCTAAAACAAAATTTAGACCCAATAATGCAGCTACAGTACAAAAAATCAGAATAGCAGTAAAAATATATTGTTGCATTCCCTCTAACAATTCTCCTATAAACTTTCTCTATATATCTGATAATTTCTTATATCTCTAAAATTCCAGTTTATCCCCCTCTTAACAATTTTTGCAGGATTACCAGCCAGAACAACATTCGGCTCTTCAAATTTCTTTGTAACAATACTTCCCCATCCAATTATTGAATCATCTGAAATTTTAGTATTTTTGCCTATTTTTACGTCTTTTCCAATCCATACATGCCTGCCTATTTCAATTTTATCGCTATAGTTAAGAGCATTACCTTCCAGATCAGTAACTGTATGGACATCAGTACACCAAATATCTATTCCCCAGGAAATCATGCAATCATCCCCGATAGAAATAGATGTACCGCTCTCCTGTAAAAACAATCTTGCCCCGCAAACAATAATATTATCGCCAATCTCAATAGAACAATTATCAGCATCTCTTTTTACCCCCGGCGTAAGCGTATCCTCCGGCGGATTTCCTATATTTATAGTCAAACCGGTCAATCCGATTGTATCATTTACCGGATAAAAAATCTTACCGAGATTTATAGTGTTGCAGCTTCCGTATACTGCAATTAACAAGCCTTTCTGGGTTTTAAATTTTTCCGGATTTTCTACTTTAAGTCTTACGGTATTATTCTCTCCATGAAGCTGTATAAAACTTATATTTTCAGCCTCAATCTCTGTTTTGTCAGGTAATTCTAATATAATTTTATTTGTCATAATTTTATCCTCCACAAAAATTATATTTCCTGAGAGTTACTATCAGTCAAGTATTACAACTAAAATAAACTTAATTGTTCTGATTTGTCTTTTTCCTTATAAACTTTCTCAAACTTACTTAAATTCAATAAGTCATCTTTTATTTTTTCCAGAAATGGTGAAATTTCTAAATTTCTATAAGCACCAAGCCACATTCGTTTTTCTGAATGTGTAAGGTATAAGCGGTCTTCTGCTCTTGTCATACCAACATATAAAAGACGCCGCTCCTCCTCAATTTCATCAGGAGTTTTTGCTCTGTATAACGGTAATATTTCATTCTCCAGACCGGCAATAAAAACGCATTTAAACTCCAGCCCCTTAGAAGCATGCAGCGACATTAATGTAATTCTGTCCGCACGCTTGTCCAGTATATCTGCTTCCGTTAAAAATGATATCTTGTGAATGAAATCATTCTTATCATTACTTTCTTTTGCAAGTTTAAGAAGATAATTCAGAATATACCTGTCAATCTTCTCGCCAAGAATTTCTATTTGCTCAGAAACGGGCTGCAAATCATTAAGTTTCTTGAGTATCTCTTTTATATCTTTTCGTTCACATAATAAATCATTCGACAATTTAACAAAAGGCATTCCGGATCTTTTCAAAGCTTCTGATATTGGAGGAAGCTGTGAGGATGTTCTATATAAAATTGCAAAATCTGAGAACGAATAATCTTCATTTTCTCCGCCGCTTCTTGCTGAATCTATGGAGAAGAAACTATGCCCTCCTATTAAACTCTCAATAGTGCTTGTAATATATTCTGCTTCTGCCTTATCTGTAGGCGCTGAATGTATCGTAATCTTTTCGTGCGGTTTATCAAATGCTGATACAATATTAAAACAATTAATCATCTGGTTAGACGCACTAACAATACTATTTGTAGAACGGTAATTATTTTTTAGATTTACAATTTTTGTATCTGGATAATCTTCTGTAAAAGAGTTAAAGAACTTAGCATCTCCTCCTCTAAAGCCGTATATAGCTTGATTAAGGTCGCCGATTACAAAAATATTACCATCCGACGGCACCAGCATTCTGATTAACCTGTATTGATTTTCATCAATATCCTGATATTCATCTACGGATACATACCTGAATTTTTCACGATACCTGCAAAGAAGCTCCGGATTTTCTTCAAAAAGCTCAAGTGTAAGAGTAATTAAATCATCAAAGCTCAATGCTTCCTCATCCATTGTTAAAGCTTTTTCCTCGTCTGACATAACCCTTATTTCTCTGTCCAGATTTTCCCTAAGAACACTAAAACAAAGAGAATGGAATGTATGAAGATTTATTTTATCAGAAGCCTCTCCCAACAATTTTGAGAGTCTGTTTCTCATTTCTTCAGCTGCTCTTCTTGTAAAAGTTATACCTAAAATATTTTCAGGCATAATCCCCTTATTATTTATTAAATAAGCAATTCTGTGTGTTAAAACGGTAGTTTTACCTGACCCGGGACCCGCAGCGATTAAAAGTTGATTTGAATTTTCTATTACCGCAGCTTCCTGATACTCATCCAGTCCCTTTTTCTTAGGAGGCTTTTCGACAACAGAAGTTTTTTCAACAGCTGCTTCCGCCGGCTTAGGAATATCAATATTAAGCTTTAGGTTTACAAACTTTTTTTTTACAAGTTCACTATCTTCAAAAAGTCTTATAATTCCATATTCACCATCATACCCCGCCTGCTTAATAACTTTTCCTTCTCTAAGGCGTGATACAGCTTCACCCAAAAGTGTAGATGACTTTTTAAGTTCATCAACAGGTACTTCTCTAAGAATTGATAATTCCGACCCGAATTTAGAGGTAAGACGCTCATATTCAGCAGAAACACTCTTAGAAGCAGTTCCAACGCCTAAAATTTCAGCAAGAATTTCCTGCAAAGGTACAAGACTAAAAGTTTGTCCTGCCGTTGCAGGCGGTGTAATTATTTCTTTGCGGTCAGAAAGCTCGTTAACTCTGTAAGAAACCCCTATTGTAAGAGGTTTCCCGCAGACCGGACAAATTCCATTTAATGCTTTTGTTTCTTCCGGCGTCAAACAGACGTTACATTTTCTATGTCCGTCCTCGTGATACTTTCCCTCTTCCGGAAAAAATTCAACAGTTCCGCAATAGCCATCACCCGTTTTTAAAGCATTCATGATTGAATAATAATCAGGTTCCTTAGTAAAAACAGTAGCTTCTCTGGCTAGTTTTGAAGGGGAGTGGGCATCAGAGTTTGAAACAAGTCTGAACTTATCTAATTTTGATACATGCCAGTTCATTTCTGGATCAGAAGAAAGCCCTGTTTCAACTGCAAAAATATGCTCTGAAAGGTCGCCGTAACAATCCTCTATAGAATCAAAACCTGATTTTGAGCCTAATACAGAAAACCATGGGGTCCAAATATGAGCCGGAATGATATAAGAATTTTCACCTGCTTCAAGAACAGTTTCCAGAAGGTTTCTTGAATCAAGCCCTAATATTGGCCTTCCATCTGATTTTATATTTCCAATAGTTTCAAGTTTCAGGCGAAAGTTTTCTGCTGCTTGTAAATCAGGCACAAAACAAACATGATGCACCTTTCTTGTCTTATCCCATTTTTTATAAATCGTAGAAATTTCAACGCTCAAAATAAATTTTACAGGTTCGGTTCCTTGAAAAATTTCTTTTTCGATTTCCGGTTTAAGTCTAAAAGTTCCATTTTCTGAAGGTACAAGCTTCTCTTTTATTTCATTAAACCAGGCCGGATGTGTAAAATCTCCGGTAGAAATCAGACTAAGTCCTTTCTTTTTAGCCCAGAATGCAAGTTCTTCTAAATTACAGCTCTTACTAGTAGCACGCGAGTATTTTGAATGTATGTGTAAATCTGTATAATAAAGCATTGTGATAGATCTCCATGTACAATTTATTATACCAGATAAATAATATTTATATTTATTTTAATTAATAATAAGTTCTGTACTGATGACTTATTAAATTTTATTGGTAATTGCTATCAATTGCTTGTTCTCGCATAATACACTATACCTGAATAAAATTAAATTCAAATATTCAACAAGCTGAACCAAGTTTTCAAGCTCTAAGTTTTTGCCGTCCGAGTATCAAAATGTAGAAAATAAATCCAACTCTAATTTCAGTGCAGTAAAATGTGCTGTTTTTACTAAAAAAGTGACTTTTAGAGATTTTCTAAAAGTCACTTTTTAAATTGGTTGCGGGAGTCCGCATTGAACGTGTTTGGAAGATTGAAAGTAAGGTTAGACGGACATCTTCCGATGATGTAATTTCATTCATTAGTAAAAAAGGGGTATTTTCTCGTAATTTCATGGAAAAAACTATAAGTTTAACAACAGGTCAAGCATACTGGTATATACGCCATTTCTTGAATACAGGCCTGATAAGAAAACTAAGAAAAACAGAGCATGTCGACAATAAAGGAAAACAACAAGCATTGTATAAATTCATTTCAAATTAATAAGTATAATAAATTTTTTATAATGATTAAACAGGACCTTGACAAATATGTGGGTTTAACCTACAATATTAATAAGGACTTCATAATGGAAAAACAAATTATCTACTATTATACACAAGAGGGTAAATGCCCATATAAAGATTGGTTCAACAATCTTGATACTTCAATACAATTACGAATAGATAAGCGTGTTGAAAAGTTAAGAGCAGGTCTTTATGGAGATAATAAACCACTTCAGAAATCTGAATTATCCGAATTACGTATGGATTTTGGTGCGGGGTATCGGATTTATTATTACGACCTTGGTACAACAGTAGTACTATTTATTGCAGGAAGTAATAAAAAAGACCAAAAGAAAACAATACAACAGGCTAATATTTACTTTGATGACTATATTGAAAGGACAAAATAAAATGACTTTAAATGATAAACAAAAAAAATTTATAAATAATGCCCCTAAATGGGAAGATGACCACTTAGAACGCTTACAAGATACAAAATATCAAAAAGAGTGGTTAGAACTTACGTTAAATGAATTCTTAAAGGACGGCAATGTTGAAACTTTTATTAGATGCCTAACGGATGTTGTTAAAGTTAGAGTTAAAATTAGTGGCAGAGGTGAAATATCAAGACTGGCAAAAGAATTAAAAATTGACCGTAGTAATTTATCTGAAATTGTCAACGGTGATAAACAACCTCGTTTAGAAACAGCTTTTAAACTTTTGAATGGGTTAGGATATAAGTACGATATTAAACTGGAATCAGCTTGATAGGGTAAAGATATTTTTCTGTGATGTCATTTTTGAGTTGAACAAGAAAAAGTCTTTTTTCGTAATTTCATGAAGAAAACAAAAAATTTGACCTTAATAAAAATGTTAATTTATTCATAATATTTTAAACAACATTTTTTATATTTCTTTCCACTGCCACAAGGACAAGGTTCATTTCTTCCAATTTTCTTTTTATGTGCTTGTTGTTGAGTTATTCTACTATTTATAAGCATTTCGATAGTATTTGCATATTTGATTTTATTTTCGTCACTAATCTCTATTGTATATTCTTGAATATCAATATCATAAATTTTATTTTCAGAATCAAAATACATTTTTAAACAATATCTTAAAGGTTGGTTAGCAATTAGCATAGATGCATATACGAGGTCATCTAAGTCCTGTTGTATATAAATAATATTATTATCTTGTAAACAAAAAGCTGATATATCAATTATGTTTAAGTGTTGCAATTTTTTTGTCGAAAATTGTTTCAATAAAACGGTGTTTATTAAATGAATTAAAAAATCTCTACCATTTCCACTAAAATCAAGCATTGATGAAACAACATGAAAACAACCTGTTTGTTTTTTAGCTTGTATCAAGTTAATCAGCTTTCTTAACTCTAATGGCATTTTTTGTTGGGGTTTTAAAGGTTTTTCTGATTCGTTATAATATCTGTCCTGTTTTATAAAATAATCGTCAATATTTTTTGTATAATCATAGTAAGTTATATTAGTTATATTTTTTTCATTCATCAGCTCTTTTGTATGTTGAATATAGTCATTAAATTCAAAATACAAAGCTAAGTGGTCTAATTCATCATTCAAATCAATTTCAGGAGAATTACTAGCTTTTGCTCTTTTTTGTAAAAAATGCAAAAATGTTAGACTTTCTTGTTCAAACAAATGTGAATATACTCGTAATTCATCAATACTCAAACCCCATATTGGCACATTGTGTGGTATATTAAATCCATTTTCCTTTAGCATCGGAACATTGTTAGCAATAATATTAAAATTGTCTAAGGAAATGCTACATAAAAATACTTTCTCAATTTCACTTTTTTCGAGAACATATTTAATATTACCATCGTTTTGATTTTTATTGCTATTATAAAAAGTTATCTCAGAATCTTTTTCTAAAAGAGTTTCTATTCTAGATGCTTGATTTATAGGTTCTTCCAATAATTTTATAATTGATTGTTTATAGTTAATATAATCAGTAATTGGAGATTTTGTTTTAAATTTACCCCCTTTGATTTCCACAATAATTGCCACTTTATCAAATATAATTAAAAGGTCATTTTCTATCCAATTATCTTGTGATAGGTAATAATTATTTTCTAAATAAGTAGCTTTTGGAAGAATATTTTTAAATAAATTAACTGTTATACTTTGACAGGTTTTTCCTTGTATCTTATTCCATTTGTTTTGATATGAAGGATTTTCCTCTAAGATTACTCTTTCAATATTTCGATAAAGATTGTCATATAATGATTGTATTTCAAAGCAATAATATTTGTCTTGATATTTCAAAAAAGGTTTTTCAGATACAGGAATCTTTTTAATTGGAAGATAAGCATATTTTCCAACTCCAAAATTTTCATTTTCTCCTATACCACATGAAAATTTTCCTAATAATTTTTCTGAGAAATTTGTTGAAACTTGTAAATCAAATAAATCATATCCACAAATTTTAGCAAAAGCATTATTAAGTCTATCGTCATCCATTTGTAAAGAGAATAGTTGTTCTATGTTAAGTGCAGGGTTATCATCTGCATTTTTACAAAATTTTTGATGTGCTTCTCTTAAAATTTCCCAAGCTTCAAAATATCCTCTTATAATGGAGTACTCCACATTTTTTAAGTTTTCAATAAAATCAGCAACAGACATTTCAAAAGTCTTTATAAATATTTCATTATGGGGCTGTAATAACTCTTGTAAATGTATTAGTTCATGACATCTATATCTTTTGCCCTTTACATTAAGCCATTCTAATCGAGCTTTTAGTTGTAATTTATCAATTGTATTGTTGGTTTTTTCATTCTCATCAAACATTAGCAATATATTTGAAGACATATGTATTGCTTTTGCAGTTTCTAATAAGTCTTGGAATATATTTTCTTCTATTGTTTCTTTAGGATTATCATTTAATTTTACGGAATATACGATACTTTGAAGATAAGGTAAAATATTTAGCAATATTTCAAAATCTGGATTTGCACTTTGATTTTTATATATGACGCAAAAACGCATTATTTCCTCATAACATCTTTTTAAGATTGTCAAAGGAGAATATTGTTTTACAATATCTAATAACGTATTGATTTTATTTTTAATGTCTTCCTGTGAATGCGTATATAATTCCTGAAAAGATAATTTATCCAATAGCATATCCTCTTTGTTAGTGACAATTTGGTGACAATGCCTATATTTTAACATAAAAAAGAGAGTTCCAAAAACCTTGAAACTCTCTTTTATCAAATGGTTGCGGGAGCTGGATTTGAACCAACGACCTTCGGGTTATGAGGACAGCCTCGGGTTGCCCAACCCAAAATGCTTTTTCACGATTTACCACGACTTGGCACTAATTTTTATGAGAATTTATCTTGTTTCACCAAGTTGATTATAATTTGTTAAACTCATGTGTAGCAGAATGTGTTGCTATATAATGTAAAAATATATTTAGAATCTGACTTATCTTTTTAATTGTGATATTATAACAATAATGTATAAAATAAAGTCATTAAGGAAGTTAGATAAATCTATATGCGATAGTATAAAAACTAATTGCATAGTTTATAGCATATATGTACAAGTTACAGATGTTAATAAGGCTGCAAAGGAAATTATAAATATAATTCAAAATACCTGTTGGATAAATAATTTATTAGATGAAGATGATATTGAGTCTTATATTAAAAGAGCGGAACCAACAATAAAATATTTAGTTGAAGATATTTTAAACAAGGTAGAAAATGAGGTTACATCAGATTTTGGGCAATATCTTGTTTCTAATATTTCACAGGTAACTCTTAAAGACAGCCTTAACCATGAAAAAATTCCTCTAGCTGAATTATGGAAAGAACAAACAACGGGAAATCCTGGTTTTGATTTTCATTCATTTAGCCCAAATGATTTATTAGTATATGGGGAAGCAAAATATAATGCTACAAATAACCCATATACAGTTGCAATCAATCAAATAAATCATTTTATTGATATTGAAAAAGATATACAGGAATATACAGATTTAAAAAGGATATTTTCAAAAGTAACTTCAAGACACAAGAATAATAACCATAAAGCATTTGTTGCTGCATTTTCTTTAAATGCAAAAGATAATGATGAAATATTAGCAAAAGCTATTAAACACAATGAATTGTGTAAACTTATGAATTATCCTGAATTATATATAATTGGGGTAGAAATATGCCAATAAGAAAAATCATTAAGACTGAAAAAGAAGCAAGTTCGTATATGTTGGAAATTATTGATGATATACATAAAAATGGACCAACTAATGCAATAAATTTAGAAATGCTTGCGTATATAAAGCATTTTTACCCTAGTATTTTTAAACAAAAAGAGAATTTGTTATTATTAGAAATGGGATTATTTTATAAACCTTCTACTACCTTAACTTTAAAAGAAAAATTGTATTCTATTTTTGCAGAAGTTATAAAAGAAAAGACTAACAAAAATTATACTCCTGTTCAATATAGTATGGATACCAAAATAAAAAATAACAAATTTTTCTCTTTTTCGGCTCCGACTAGTTCTGGGAAATCTTTTTTATTTATGCAATTAATAAAATCTTGTCAAAAAGACATTGTTATAGTGGTTCCGTCAAGAGCATTAATCGCAGAATACACTCATAAAATTTTAAATATTGTAAAAGAAAATAAAGAAATTCTTGTATTACAATTTATAGAAAATATAAATATAAAACACACAAAGCGAAGAATATTTATTGTAACTCCCGAGAGAGGTAAAGAATTATTTGCTTATCATGCAGATTTTGATATTGAAATGTTTTTATTTGATGAAGCTCAAATATCAGAAGAACCTATTCGAGGTATGAAATTTGATACTTTTGTACAAAGAGCTGAAAAAATATTTCCAAATGCAAAAAAAATATTCGCACACCCTTTTATTAGTAATCCAGAAGCCCAATTATATAGAAATAAACTAACAGAGAATTGCTTGCAATCAAAAGTTTACAATCAATATTCAGTTGGTAAAATCTACATGAGTTTTATTCCTGAACTAAACACTTTTTTTTATGCCCCACCACAGGGAATGAGAAGAACTTTATTACATAGGGCAACCACTTTTGACCCTATTACACATATTCTAAGTAACAATGGGGCAGTATTAATATATACTTCAAAATCAGGAATTTATTCTCATGATTATTTGAAAAAATATAGGAAATACATAGATATGTGTCCTAAACTTGAAAATCCAGAGGCTTTAGATTTAATTAATCAATTAAAAGAATACATTGGGTCTAATAACAAAGAAAAACTTTCTAAATTAATAGAAATGATGGAAAAAGGTATAGTTATTCATCATGGTTCAATTCCTTTAAAAGGAAGACTTTTAATTGAAAAATTTGTTAATAATGGTTATGCAAAAATATGTTTTTCTACTTCAACACTATTGCAAGGTATAAACATGCCATTTGATGCAGTGTGGATTGATTATTACCGTTTTGGAGATAGTGATAAAGACATATTAGCATTAAAAAATCTTGTTGGAAGAGCTGGTAGAAGTAATACTGAAAATGAGTTTAATTATGGGTTTGTAATAATAAATGATAGTAGCAGAAGAAGTTTTTTTAAACGTATTCGACAAAATGTTTTCATATCCGAAAAATCATTATTAGAAACAACCGATATAAACACCATTGATGAAGATTTACAAGATATTGTAGAAGCTGTAATTAATAATACATTTGATGATACACTTCAAATTACTCAAAAGCAAAAAGAAAGGTTAGAAAAACCTGATATTATTCCTCACATAGAATTTGTACTGGAAAAATTAATTAAAGAGAATAATGAAGCAATAACAGCGGAAGAATATTACGATATTGAAAGTTCAGAAAGACAAAAGTTAAAAGATGCGTTTAAAGAAATATATTGTAAACATTTAAGAAGAAATTCTTTAGAAACTAACGAAGAACGAATATTAAGTGCAAGTTTACCAATTTTATTATGGCGTATTCAAGGACGCTCATTTAAACAAATTGTTGCTAATAGATTTTTGTATATAATTCGAAATAAAGAAACTAGCACATTAAAAAAACAACTTGAAAATAATGAAATAACTTTGGAAAAGTATAATGAAACTATTAATAAAATGGAATTAATAAAAACTCCACAAGCTCAAACAATTCCAAATAAATCAGTTGGCTATTTCCCTTTATATGGTTTTAAGGCTAAATTAAGTGATTTTGATTATGATTTATTGGTATATGATACATACGATTATATTGACAAAGTTATTTCATTATCTTTGAGTAATCCTATATCTGCGGCTTTTAAGATTTATTATGAACAGACAAAAATACAAAAAGCTTTGGCACTATCAAATTATGTACGCTATGGAACGAATGATACCCAAGAAATTTTACTTTTAAAATATGGCTTTAATTTTGAAGATATAGAATGGTTAAAAGATTATATAACTAAAATTGATGAAAACGAAATCGTATTTAATAATAAAATTTCTGACCTTGAACCACTAAAATATGAAGTTATACAAAGATACATTTATTAATTTCTATGTATATATCTCCTCCATTTTCTCCAATTCCTGCTCGGCAAAGTCTTGAACTACATGCCCGTAGATGTCGTGGGTAATTTTTATACTTGCGTGTCCGAGTAATCTTGATACTACTATTGGTTGTACCCCTCTTTCTAACATTCTTGTTGCAAATGTGTGTCGTATTGCGTGAACATTGCGTGGTGAAATTTCTAATTTCTTTTGTAATCTTGTGAATATATCTAAAAAAGTTCCTGCATCCGTAAAATATCCGTCTTCTCTTGGAAAAACTAAATTGTAATTATAATAATCTTTTCCAATTCGTTTTCTTAATGCCATTTGTTTAATTTTATATTCTCTTAGGTCTTTCATTAATGGTCGTAAAATTTTGATTGTGCGTGTAGAAGTTTCCGTTTTTGTATTATATACAAACCCTAATATAGTCTTGTTATCTGCTCGCTTATCAAAATTTTTATTTCGTTGTACCTGTTTATTAATTCTAACAGTATTTTTCTCAAAGTTCACGCAATCCCAAGTTAAACCCAACAACTCACCTGCTCTTAAACCTGTATAAAAATCAAACTTTATAGCCATACCGTAGTAATGATTTGGACATTCTGCGATAATTAAATCTTGTTCTTCTTTGGTAAATACTTCCACTTCCTTTTTGCCTTCCCGCCTTAATTTAACAGTAAGCAAAGGGTTTCTAATAATTATCCCCTCTTTAAGTGCGTAATTTATTCCACTGCTTATGACTAGATGTATATTTTCTACAGTTTTTGGAGCAAGTCCACCTTTTCCATTTAATCTGCCGTCATTATAAAGAAATTTATAAAATTCTCTTATATCATCACCTGTTAAATTTGCAAGTGAAATATCTCCGATATGTGGTTTAATATGTCGTCTAATAATCATTTCATAACTTTGGCTTGTTGAAGTTCGTAAGCTATCAATAACAGAGCCATAAAACCATTTGTCAAAGAATTCTCCGACTTTTAAACTTTTTGGACTGATATCAATACCGGCATGATGTTTTTCCATTAAATCTTTAAGCAATAATCTTACTTCTCGTTCTGAATTACCTGTACAAGATTTGAATTTTCTATTACCTTTTGCGTCATAGCCGATTTCAAATTTCCCTTTCCATTTCCCGCTACGAGTATCTTTATAAATACAGCCTTCGCCGTTACTTCTTCGTTTTGCCATTATGCAACCTCTCTTTCTTCCTTCACAAAATTATAAAAAGTGTTTGTTTTTAGTTTTAATAATTCACAAGCCTTTTTCGCTGTAATTTTGCGACAAGACCAATCACTATAAACTTCTTGCCAGTTATCTGGCTTTTGAATTTTCTTCCTGCCTTTGTATTTGCCCTCTTTTTTTGCAACCGCTATACCGTCTTTTTGTCGTTCTAAAAGATTTGCACGTTCAAATTCATAAATCGCACCAAGCATTGTAACCATTAACTTACCTGCAGGCGTACTTGTATCTAATTTCTCTTTTATGCTTATGAGTTTTACTTTTTTATTTTCAAGAATATCAATGATATTGAGTAAATCTTTTGTACTTCTTGCAAGTCTTGAAAAATCTTTGACATAAACAGTGTCGCCCTCTCTAACATAATCAAGCATATTTTGAAGTTCGGGGCGGTTTGTGTCTTTTGCACTTCGTTTTTCTGTAAAAACTTTAGCAAATTTTAAATCTTTCATTGCTTCCATTTGGCTTTCGTAGTTTTGTTCTTCTGTACTTACTCTGATGTAAGCAAAGTTAAATCCTTCTGTAGTCATCGTTTCATCTCCTTTTGTTGTGACTTTTGCATTATTGGATATTAATGTTTGATTGTAAAGACTTCCGCAAATATTTATTTAAAAATTAAAAAATCAACCTTAAACAAATACATTTCAAACGGTTTCAAAATGTTGTTTTAAACCATAACCTATTTAAAGACATTTCTTAATCAAGTTTTATCAAGCTGATGATTTAATGCACGCATTCTCCGAACATATTTTGAAAGATTATAATTTTATATGGAATAATACCTCTTTGTGGTAAAACTTTTCATCATTAACCATACAGTTAGCTCAAATAAAATGATAAAAATGAATTCCTGTGCCAGAACTGTGTAATAAATTTTGTGAAAAATCTCGTTAAAAACAGTTGTTCACTACCGATATGATTGAATTATAGAGGTTTTGGGTATGGGCATTGGTCAAATACAAATTTTATATATTTTTATTATCAACTAATAACAATATCGGCTAATCTATACCCATATCCCTTTTATCTCTATTATTAAGAATTACACATGTATTTTTACAGTATGCTGAAACTTAATCTGCGGGCAATCTAAAACGGCTGTCATGTCGGTTATTATTGTGAAAATAAAGACCGTCTTTTTGTTTTATTGAAATTCTGCACATTTTCTTTAAATCAAACTGGATTGTATTTGTAAAATCTTCTACAAATCTTAGAATTCCCGATTGCCTTGCCACATACTGTAAAAAATATAGCGGGTCTGTATTTGTAATATCGTAAGCTCGTGAACTATCATTACCAAATTTTTTAGTTATACTTTCAACTATTTTGTTCGAAATTCTTTTTTCTTGCTCTGTATAAACTATAAAAATATGTAAATGTGGTGCGACTGTTTCCGGCGATTCAAATAATTTAATCTTTGAAACAGCTTTTCTTATAGGACGACCTTTTTTGCCATTATGAAATAATACATATTCGCCAAATCTTAAACTTAACTGACTTACACCGAACAGACAAGCAAATGGTATTTTTGTTCTTTTGGCAAATCTATCCATAACCATTTTTAAACGGTTTGCCTCACGTTCCGCCTCTTTCATAGTCCTAAATTTGATTGAGTGTTCTACATTTATAAACCTAATATCCATAATTTAATCTCCTTCTTTTGTCTCTCTTTTAAATTTAACTTTTTACTGTTGGCTACAGCCCATTTTCTATAATCGCTGTAAATAAGATACTTTCTTCCTAGGTTATCTTCTTTTAGCAAGCTGTTAAAAGTTTTGTTTTTATCTAACCATTCTTTCATTTTTACATTGGAATAAATGTTTATAAGTTTGGATAGTGCAAAAACAACTTGATGATATCCAATGAGGCTGTCATTTTTAACATCTTCTGATTGAACCCATTTAATTTCTCTATCTGTGTTTTGAATTCCGAATAAATTAGTTGGGCTGTCTCTATGGTCAACTTTTCCTCTCGTGTCTGGTTTGTGGTTTTTATGTGTTCTGTGGTAATAATTTCCATTAATCATAATTCTATTACCCTTCCTACATTTCTCATTACCCATTCATTAAAATCATTGGCAAGTATGTATTTTTTACCGCCGATTTGAATTACCGGAAAATCTTTAGTTTTACATAGTTTGTAAACAGTATTGATACCAATTTTAAAAGTTTTCGCGAACTCTTTAACGGTAAACATATTGGCATAAATTCTGCCTTTACAGTTTTGCCTGATGTCTTCCATAGTATCAAGCATTCTTAAACGGTTTGGTGGCATACGATTCTGCATAAAATTTTCTCCTTTCTTATTTGTACCGTATTAATAACCGACACTTAGACAGAAAGGATAATAATTATTATTTTTTACATTAACTAAATATTAGCGAGCATAATATTCTATGTTACTTAAACCTCTCTATCCAAGGTGACCTCTGTTTGATAACCGAGCATGAAGTCAAAACTGCTGGGGAGTATTTAAGTAAGGGAAACACTCAAAAATCTAATATTCAGTTTTCAATCTACAATTTGTAGTCACATCTTAACAACTTTAAAATCATTCGTCAAGGGGTACAATACCCGAAGGCTATTTGTGAAAATAATCTGAATATTTAGTAGGCATAATGTGTTCGATGTAAATTTAGAGCTTAATAAAATTTTACAAACAACACAAAACGTGTTGCTAACATAGTTAAAAACCATATCGGGTAAGGATTTGATGTTTATTTTCACAATTATTTTTACAATTTTTTGGGTTTCCCCACCAAAATAGGAGGATTTCTCCCCTGATTTTTAGGGGTTGAGTACCATTCAAATTTTTTGATGTCATATACCTCGATATATTCATAGGGAGATTTGTTTAAATTAGTAATTTCTGTACTGTTATATATAGAATATCTATATTAAACTTGTTCTCTTTTTTGTTTTTCTTTTCCCTGCCAATTAAAAATTAATAGCTTTATGTTGCGAGTTTTCTATTATCGGTATTTTATTTATTTTTGTATCTAAAATTTCTTTTTGTTCTTTAGTAAGTTCATTAATTATGAAATTTTCTAATTTAACTATATTCATATACAAATCAACATCATTATATTTGAGAGCAACCTTTTTTGCTTTATTAATATCAACATAAGCTTTATCAAATTCTTTATTTAAGTACTCTATGTATGCAAGATTATTATGTATTTCACCATGATAAACGGTAGCATAATATGAAGTATCATAGTTATCAAGGCTAGACCTACTCCTAAGTATTTTTTTAGCTTTTGTATAATTCTTATTTAATAATTCAAAATACGCTATTGTAAAAAAATCATTATATTTATTTTCAATTTTTAAGGCATTTTCTTTATTGTTAATCATTAGTAGACATTTTATCTGTAGATTTTTTATGTAATATATTCCTTCTTCGTCTTGATTATATTTATAAACTTGCTCGATGTAATTAGAAATTACATCTAAGGCTTTATCATATTGCTTATTTAAATATAGTGAAAGTGCTAAATTATAATGAGGTGCATATTTATTAGGGTTTTCTTTGATTGCTATTTGTAAATGTTTTATAGCATCTTCATAATAGCCATTTCTTAATAAATATAATCCGGAATTATTGTGATTTTTTTGATTATTCATAAACATATTGCGATAATTCCCAAACATAAAATAAAAATTATCAATATCATTATCACATTTCCTATTACTAGATGTTGAGTTAATCAAATTTTCTATATCAACTGGTTTTTCTTTAAATTTAGAAAGGTCAATAGTTTTTAAACCTAATTTTAGAGATTCTTGATAATCACTTAATGCTCCATTGTAATCACCTAAAGCATATTTAATTAAACTTCTTTCGTAAAAAGGCATAGCTTTAGGGTCTTTGTAGCTTATATAAATATTATAAAGCTTTAAAGCTTCTAAGTATTTATCTGATTTATATAAGTTGTATGCGTTATTAAAAAATTTATTTGTACTAAAATTAATTTCTGTTTCTAAACGCCACATTTTAACATCTAATGTATCTAAACTTTCTTGTGCATATACACCTAAAGAAGCAAAAAATAATAAGCTTACAATTAATATGATAAATTTCTTCTTCATAAATTTTCCTATTCTTGATAATCTATATTTACAAAATATGTTCCATTTTTCCAGTTCCCTACAATTCTTCCTTTATGCGTAATTATTCCAGTATATGGATAATTCATGCCTAAATATCTATACTTACCACATTCAATCCATTCCAACAATCTCGGGTGACCTTTTTCAAAATCATGAGCCCTGATATCATAGTTGACTATGTTATAGCAATAATCAGAAGGTATTATACTGCTTTTATTTCTTCCATAAAGATTATGAACTCCCTCAATAATTTGCTTTCTTGAAAGAATTTCTCCAACTTGCAGGGTTGCTAAATATTTCACAATTTCTTCTTCATAACTCATTTTAGATTTTCTCTTTTTATTTACATTGTTTGTTGCAAGATTTATTTTCTGTAAATGAAGTATAAATTTGCTTAAATTTTACCTATCTTGTAATAAATTCTATCAATTAAGTAAATTAAAGTCAAATATTTACCTCATTTCGCATTCTGAACGGTCAAAATTCTTAATAAAATTGAAAAAGAGGTTTATATGAATATTAAAAATTTGTTCGGTCGTAAAATTAAAGAGTATCGCAAAAAAAGAAATCTAACACAGGCGCAACTTGCAGAACTTGTGAATGTAGATGACAAACATATAAGCTGTATTGAGAGCGGTAAAAACTTTCCGTCAGCCGATTTAATCGAAAGACTTGCAACATCTCTAGAAGTTGAGCCTAAAGATTTATTTGAATTTTACTACCTGCAAGAAACCGCCGACCTAAAATCAGACTTAATCTCAATGCTTGATAAACTAAATCAAGACGAATTATCACTAGCACATAAATATGTACGGACATTTTTATTAAAATAATTCTCGGGTAACTTTATACCTCACCACCCTAAAACATTTCATCATCAACCGAGAAATGCACTCATCTGAAATTTTTGCCGGCGGGGTTTTGTAAACCGAGAAAAATCTTACAACCGAAAACTTGTGTCTACGACCAAGAAACCATATCACACAATGATAGGGGCTGTATGGGGTGAATTTTTAAAATCGTTACATTACTTATTCAATTTCACGAATTTTGTTATAACTTTTCAATTCATCTCATTTTATTGTGTTGCTAAATGTGTTGTTTTAGTTAAAAAAGTGACTTCCAGAATATCTCTAGAAATCACTTATATCAATTGGTTGCGGGAGCTGGATTTGAACCAACGACCTTCGGGTTATGAGCCCGACGAGCTACCAGACTGCTCCATCCCGCGTTATTAAATTTTCATATCGAGGAAACTCCCTCGACACTTCTATTATGCTCCGTAAAAAATAAAAATCAAGTACCCCGATTTTTTAGTTAAAAATAATTTATCCCTACAATTATTGTAGGGATGTTTGTAGGAGCGGTGCGGAGCGAAGTTTTTTGTATTAGAATAGTTTTATGCAATATGTAAAAGTTCTTAACCTAAATAATTTAATAGAAGCTTGTTTTAATGTTTATCAAGAAATAGGAAATCAAATTGGAGAGCCTCGTACAATACTTTTAAGAAAAATAATTTCTAACCTAGAATGTATAAATGCGTTGTTATCAGCTCAAACAACACATGAAATTCTAATAATTTTAAGAAGTTCAATCGAAACAGTCGTCCTATTTTGCTATCTGACTACTCATTTAGACAAACAACAAGAATATATTTCTGATAGTGAATTAATGGAATTAAAAAATACATTTATACTTGTTAAAAACTGGAAAAAAGATATAGATACTGGTAATCCATTAAACTTAAATTTACAAGAAGCTATAAATTATCACGAAGAAATTTTTAATAAACATTTATCAAAACAAAACCAAGAATATGTTTTAGAACAATTAAAATTAAAAAAATATGAGGTTACTCTTGATAATTTTAATACAATAGATAAATTTTATAGAATTAATAAGCGCATAAGAAAGCCATTCTTTATGGATATGGAAAAAATGTATTCAGAACTACCTAAATTATATGGCTTAGATGTCGGACTTAGAGACCTTATTTATAGTGATTATAATATAAATTCACAAGTTTCACATGGTCAATATTATATTTGGACACGAGGAATGCAAACTGATGAAAGGTTTATAGAACAAGTTAAATCTCAAATTGCTAAAATCGTAACTTATCCTCTTATGTTTTTAAAAGGGCAGGTAACAATCAATTTGAAAAATCTAACAAGACTAAAGTCCATTACTGACCAATTAATACCTAATTTCTATAAATACCAATAACACTTATTATATCAAGCAAGGAAGTAAAACTAAAAAGCGTCTTATGCGCCGACAAGCTACCCTATAAAATGGATAAAACACAATAAATAATTAAATAATAATTAAGATTTCAAAGGTAATTTTGTAAGTATGATATTATTATCATGTTTACAAGTATGAAAAGGGGTATTATGACATTAGCTTTAAGTGAAATAAAGGTTTTAAACTATAAATCTATAAATGATGTTACTTTAAACATAAAAAACAAGATAATAGTTATACAACGGTTTTTGTTGGGAAAAATGAAACTGGCAAATCTAATTTACTTGATGCTATTGCTTTTATTTCTCAGCCTACAAAAGAATTTAATTATGAAGAATTAAAAAATTCTCAAAATGATACAGCAAGTTATGTTGACTTTTATTTTGTGTTTAAATTTGCTGATGAAGAAAACTGGAAAGCAATATTAAACACAAAAATCAAGGCACCAAGTGAAATTATTGAAAAAATCAATATTCACGGTTACGAAAATAATACCTATCTTTATAAAGATAAAAATAAGTTTGTAAGTTCAAATAACATCCAATTTAGTTGCCCTAAAGATGAAGAGTTGAAAAAGTATGCTTTTAAAAAAATTCAAAATACTGATGATAGCGAAGAAGAATATGAGTATGAAATTTTATATTCAAGAGGACTTGGAACTTTAGATATTAGTGAAAATCCAGAAAATGCAACAACAGATAATACGACAGCATATAAAATATTAACAGAAGATAACCTACAGGAAATATTGAATCATATATTTAAAGAAACGATTGAAGAAAATAAGTTACATGTTTCAAAATGGAAGTATTCTAAAGAATACTTAATTACTGAAACAATTGATTTAAATGCATTTAAAACGGATAATAATATATGCTATCCATTGAAAAATATATTTAATTTGGCGGGCTATAAAACCCAAAAAGAGATTGAAACAAAAATCAACACCATAATTAACAGTCCTAAAAGTATTAACAAGTTGGCAAGCCAGTTAGAAAATAAAACTACAGATTATATAAATAAAATTTGGGCAGAATGCAAAATAAAGGTAAAAATTGATATTCAAAAAGATTTACACTTAGATGTATATATTGCCGACGAAACTGATGATGAAAATACCTACTATATGTCTGATAGAAGCGAGGGGTTTAAACAATTTATATCTCTGATTTTAAGTATATCGGCAGCTAATGAAACTGATAAGTTAAAAAATAATATTATATTGATAGATGAACCAGAAGTGCATATGCACCCATCAGGAATAAGATTTATGCGAAATGAATTATTACGCATAGGGGAGAACAATTATGTTTTTGTAGCAACTCATTCACAATTTATGATAGATATAAAAAATCAAGAACGACACTATATAGTTACAAAACCAGATAATAATACTTGTGTTAAAATATGGGATTCTACTAAAGATTTGGCAGATGATGAAATTTTGAGACAAGCCTTTGGTATAAATGTATTAAATGACTTATTAGCTCCTCATAGACTTTTGGTAGAAGGTTGCACTGATTGCGTTTTACTTGAAAAAGCTCTAGCAACTATAGCACCTAAAAACTGTATAACAATAACTAATGGAACGGGCTCTAATATTGTATCCGTAGCCAGTATGTTAAAAATGTATGGAGTAGAAGTTTTAACCATAGTTGATGCCGATAAAGACGGCGAGGGATACAAAAGAGAAATTGTTAAGTTAGGTACTCCATTTGAGAGTTCTTCTGTAAAAACCCTTCGAGATATAAATTCTGATGTTATTGATTATGGTACCATTGAAGATTGCCTTGATTATAATTATGTTATCAAGCAATTAAAAACAGCCTTTTGTAATATTACAGAAAGTAAAAGCTGTACTTTTTCTTATTTGTCAGAAAAACCAATTCTGGAAGAATTTAAAGTATTTTTAACAAAAAATAGTATTCCTAAAAATAAAAGTAATGAAATTATTGAACAAGCAAAAATTTTAATTGCTGAAAACTTTAATCCGACCATGACATCATTGCGTAATAAAAATTCTAAGTTATTAGAAGTATGCAACAAGATAATAGATTATTTTACACCAGTTATAGAATAATCCCCCCTATAGCCCCTCTCATTGTATGACGAGCTTTCTTGGTTGAAGATACAAGTTTTCGGCTGTGAGATTTTTCTCGGTGTTAAAAACCACCGCCTAAATAAATTCAGATGAGAGCACTTCTCGGCTGATGATGAAATGTTTTAGTGCGGTGAGGTATAAAGTTACCGAAAATTATTTTAGCAAGAATGTTCGCACATATTTATGTGCAAGTGATAATTCGTCCTGGTTTAGTTTATCGAGCATTGAGATTAAGTCTAATTTCAGGTCGGCGGTTTCTTGCAGGTAGTAAAATTCAAATAAGTCTTTAGGCTCTACTTCTAAAGATGTGGCAAGCCTTTCGATTAAATCAGCAGAAGGGAAGTTTTTACCGCTCTCAATACAGCTTATATGTTTGTCATCTACATTCACAAGTTCTGCAAGTTGCGCCTGCGTTAGATTTCTTTTTTTACGATACTCTTTAATTTTACGACCAAACAAACTTTTAATATTCATATAAACCTCTCTTTCAATTTTATTAAGTATTTTGATAATTCAGAATGGGAAATGAGGTAAATATTTGACTTAAATTTACTTAATTGATAGAATTTATTACAAGATAGGTAAAATTTAGGCATTTTTATACTTCATTTACAGAAAATAAATTTGCAGATTGGAATTGATGAAAAAAGATTATATTCAAATGTTCAATATTCTTGATGAATACCTAAAAGATAAAGTGCAAGGCATTGACTTAACTATTTTAGAAGCGGTAAATGCACGCAAGAATGGTAAAACTTTTAGTTTTGAAGAACATTTAAAAGGCTTTATTTATGCGCAACTTAGCGCATTGGTATCTTGGAAAAAGATTAAAGATAATCAGCCAAGACTTAATGAGATATTTTGCAACTTTGACCGCCTGCAACTAAAAGAAAAATCGGCGGAAGATTTAATCAATGAGATTACAGCTATAAAATGTCATAATCCTTATACGACTAAAAAGCAAATGCAGTCTTTAAGAGCTAACATCGAAACTTTTGAGAAAATCGAGCAAGAATATGGAAGTCTTGAAAAATTTATAACGCATAGCACGCCGTCTAACATTATCAAATTACTTGCCGATAGTAACAGCACCTACAAATTAAAGTATGCAGGGGTTGCTCTTGTGTGCGAATACTTGCGGAATGTAGGTATGGATATTATCAAACCTGATGTACATATTAAAAGAATTGCATCGGCGGAAAGATTAAATTTAGTAACTGCAAAAAATGATTACAAGATTATAGACGAATTTCAAAAACTTGCGCAGGAAATCGGAATCCGCCAAGTAAAAATGGATTACCTGCTATGGAATTATTGTTCAAAGGGTTATGGCGAAGTTTGCACAGCAACACCAAAATGTGATGAATGCGTAATTAAAAAGTATTGCAAAAGATAAAGCTTGTAATCATTTCTCGTTGTGTTACAAATATTGCAAAGGTACAAATACTATGAAAAAATTTTATATTAGTCTATTAATATGTTTAAGTACAGCATTAATTGTCAAAGCTAACGACATTCCTAATGCAGGCTTAGGTATTGTATTGCAAAAGGTAAACAACCAAACATTAGTCGAAAAAATTATGCCAAACAGCAATATGGGAAAAAATGGATTGTGGGGCGGAGATATAATTACAGATATAGATGGGATTTCTATCGAGAATCTATCTTTAGAAGAAATCAAAGCCAAGCTTAAAGGTGCAAAAGGTAGTCGAGTTACGGTAAAAATTTTGAGGGAAGAAGAATACGAGAACTTTTGGGGCAAAAAAAAGACACAATTTGTACCATATCAAATAACTTTGATAAGAAATTACGAGATTGACAGTAATTTACCTGTACAAGTTTTCAAAAATGGCGATAGATATAGCATAAAAATGCAGCAACAAGGTAAGAATTTAAAATGTGATGTTATTTATACACGGAAAGGGAATTTATATAATAGAGAATTAGCTTGTAGAAATGGATATACTTATACAAGTGGAAGTGGCACCAATATAAAAATGCCTAATGAATTTTGGATTAATTTTGACCAATTAATATTTAACAAATACAATGAATACTCCTTGTGGCATAGTAATCCCGATTCCATTATAAAAAACAGTAAAGAGTTGCAACTTGCAAAACTTTTAAACCCACCGCCACCTAAAGATGGTACGCCCTGCGGTTCCCCTACAACAGGAGGTGTGGGTATTTGGAAAAATGGTGCTTGTGTTGTTGATATGACAAAAGATATGACTAAACAAGAAAAAGAAGACTATTTCAGAGCCGCAGATTTTGAGGAAGAATTTGAAAATTATATAAGATATAAAAGAATGTATCCATAGCGAGGTAAATATGCCAGTATTGATTATACCGCCGTCAGCAATACTTATAGCTTTTTTAATCATTGGAGTAATATACTTTGCTAAGTTTATAGCTATAATCCTCATTGGAATAATTTTAATTGTGTTTTTTATATTAACAATTATTTTTGATAATTTGGAAGACAAAGTAAAATACAGAGATAAAACACCAGAAGAACAAGAGTGGAAAAACTATCTTAATAAAATTAGAGAGTGGAGCAGGCGCAATAAATGTTAAATTTTTGCACCAGCGGGGGCAAAGAAAAACAAAAAAGAACAAGTTTAATATTAAATATCCTATATATAGAAGTATAGAAAGTAATAAATTATACAGATACCCCGATGATTACATTGACCTTATTATCATGACAAAGTTTGAACTATCATCAAACCGAAATTTTAGCCCGAGATTAAGGGAGAGATAGGTGAGGGACAGGCAAAAATTTTGTATTTACATTTCTTCACTTTGTATTGACGGTTATAGAAAAAATCTGTATCATGAACATATAAAATTAAATAGGTAGTGACGATTCACCTTTATTTCTCGTCCCCAGCGTGAGCCTCCGCTATTGGCACAAACAATTTAGGCTCAAAGTATGGAACATTTAACTTTTGGAAGGAGGTATCGCGCTTATAAACCAATAAAGTACAAATTAACGGAGGTAACTCAAATGGCTTTATTGTTTTATTTAAAGTCCGTTGGTAAAAACACCAACACAAACCGCAGGAACTGTTTAAGTCTAGCGCAACTCATACAGGGAATGCAAAAAGAATTAGTGATACACAACAAGGAGGAACGCTACTACCAGACAAGAAAAATCAAAACTTGTAAACCGTGCTGCTTGATGAAACTTAATCAAGTTTTGTCAAGTGATAGGGTGTACCCTATTCACGGGCTGTCATGGCATAGAAAAAGCCTTTGTTTAGAGTTGGTTTTTGTATTTTCACTCAACTCCGCGACAAAGTCTTTACATCTAACAATCGTTATCCTACAACAAAATAAAAAGGGGAAAACGATGACAGGACAAAGGATTGGGTACATTAGAGTTAGCGCAGTTGACCAAAATACGGAAAGTCAAAAAGCAATTTTAGCTAAACTTGGCATTGATAAGTATTTTGAAGAAAAAGTCAGCGGTAAGAATACAACAGACCGCCGCGAACTTCAAAATATGCTTAACTATGCAAGGCAAGGCGATACAATTTGCGTTAAAGACTTATCGCGGTTAGCTCGTAATACTAAAGATTTGTTAGATATTGTCGAATATCTGACAAACAAAGGTGTTACTCTATATAGCGACAAAGAAAAAATTGACACTTCCACCAATTTTGGCAAACTGATGCTGACATTCTTAGGCGCGATTTACGAATTTGAGCGTGCAAATCTTTTGGAACGCCAGCGCGATGGAATTGCAGTTGCTAAAAAACAAGGCAAGTACAAGGGGCGTAAGCAAGTTCCTAAGCCTGCAAACTTCAAAGAGGTTTATCAAAAATGGATTAACCGTCAGATTACATCAATATCTGCTATTCGTGAGTTGAATATTAGCGAATACGCATTCTACAAGTTCGTAAGAGAGGAGAATGCAAATGGCTAAGAATACAACTCCTAAAAGACCAAAACGCAAAAACGGTGAAGGCTCTTTTTCAAAGAGCGGTAACGGCTTTGATTATAGATTTCCATATAAAGATGCTTTAGGAAATACAAAATATGGTTATACTTACGGCAAGACTAAAGAAATATGCCTTGCTAAAGCCGAAAAACGAAAAGCAGAAGAACTCGGTATTTATTCAGATGAAGATGTAAACGAAAATATGTTGACCTCACAATGGGCTAACAATTGGTTTGAGAACTATGTTATAGGTCAAGTAAAAGTTACAACTATCAGTGATGATAGAAGTATTTTAGACAAACACATTATTCCAGGGATAGGACACCGACCCTTAAATACTCTGACTGCACACCGCTTGACATTATTTTATAAAGAATGTTCAAAGAAAAGTAACGGTAGGGGCGGTACTCTTGACCCCAAAACAGTTAAGAATATCAGAGCAGTTGTAAATAGAATGCTTGAATGTGCCTGTGATATTGGGATATTAAAAGAAAACCCGAATTTACGAGCAAAATATCCAAAATGTACGAAAAAAGAAACGCAAATTTTGTGTCCTGAAGATTACGACAAACTTGTAAAATATTGCTGTGAACAAGGCACTCAATGGGATATGCTTATAGTGTTCTTCCTTTGCATTGGCACAAGATTGGGAGAGGCATTAGGCTTGCAATGGTCTAAGGTTAATTTTGCGAAACGAGAAATCAGAATTAGCCAACAGTTGCAGGCGGTACCTGATAATGATAAAAATGCGAAATACAAGTATAAAAAAGAGATTATAGATTCAACCAAAACTAAAACTTCAAACCGCACAATATCAATGTCGGAACCTGTTGAGAGAATACTCCGCCGAGTTAGAAGTTTGCAGGCAGAAAATAAGTTAAAACTTAGAGAGAAGTACCATAGAGATTTAGACCTTGTATTTGCAAGAGATGACGGCTATTTTATCTGTGATACTACCTTTAGAGCGTTTGTAAATAAACGCTTAGAAGAAGCGGGAATTGCGCATCACAAAATACATTCATTCAGACATTCATGTGCGACATCTTTATTTGAGGATAAAATCGATATTAAAAAAGTATCAGCTTGGTTAGGTCATAGCTGTATCGGTATTACTTTAGATACTTATACACATGTCCTGCCTCATCATTTAGAAGAAGTTGCACAAGCACAAAATAAGCGTTTCAAGCGAATATTCAGCAGTAATGAAAAAGAAATACCAGACGAAATGCTACCGCAGAAAGAAACATCTCAACAAGATGATTGGGGTGCATAAAAAATAATAAGTTGTGGGGAAAAATAGACCTATAATTATTGTAGGTCTTCCCTACAATTTGCATCAAAAAATAAGTATTCTATAAATACCAATAACACTTATTATATCAAGCAAGGAAGTAAATCTAAAATGAGTCTTATGAGCCCGACGAGCTACCAGACTGCTCCATCCCGCGATAAATTTTCTTACACTCTATTATTAAATGCTAAAAAACAAAAATTAACCCCTTGAATTACCAAAAAGTTTTGTTAACAAATGTAACAATATTGTAAAAATTAATCAATTCAGAACCTTCACGTTTTTTATCGGAATAAAAACGCCTCGTGTGAAAGGAGAAAAATATGATACCAACAAATTTATCCCCTGTTGCTAAGCAACTACCAGAATACCTATTTTACAAACTTCCTAACAATAAAGGATATCGAATGTTCACAACAAAGCCGACTGCTATCTCACACACTTTTGATTTAAATATTGGGAAAAAAACATTAACAGATGCTATAAATCTAAAGTTTGACCGTGACTATAAAGGAACTCAACTAATAAAAAAATTATTTAATTTACAAGAAATTCACTGTCGCAGCAATCCTGATGTTCTTACTGTCAATCTAGAAAAGAAAAATGTAAAAAATCAAAATGAAGCTAACGCAATAGTAAGATTTATCAAAAGTTTAAGTAATAAAAAGAATAAACCTGTTGTTGTAAAAGATTTAGCCTATGATCCATATACCTTACCAGGGTTCATTGATAATGGATTTATGGATATGCATACATGTAAAACTGTCCGTAGAAGCAAAATCCATCAAGCCGGCGATGAACTGAAAAGCTCGATTGATTCTAGGGATTTGTTTGGAATATTAGACAATATTAATAATTACATAGATGTGTTACTTCGAAGAGAGCCTGCAACCAAAGCTAAATCTAATAAAACACTAAAAAAAGCTTTAAAGAAAGCAAATAATAATGATTATAAATTAAGAATGCTGCATGATAAATTGTCTAATTTAGTATATATACCCTAGAAATAATAAAATAAGGCCGAGATATATTATTGCGGCTTTTTTAACATGTAATTTGTAAAGTTATGTAACAATATTTAATAGTTTATGAAATTTTACATAAGTTTTATACTTTATATATATACAAAACGAATTCATAATATAAACCTTTCATACAACCTACACACTAACCTTCTACACATGAGGAATTAATTAAAAAAGATTCCAAAACCTTTCTTTTGAAGAAAGGTTTTTTTTTAGTCTATTGAGTGAACAGCATATTTGTGGTAATATACTATGTGAAAGAGGAGCTTAGTTAGATGGGCTACAAAATATTATCAAAGAGAGAATTATGTCCTAATCAGTATGAAATAACTATTGATGCGCCTTTTGTCGTACGTAACGCCAAAGCTGGCCAGTTTATTATTTTTAGAGCAGAAGAGAATGGGGAAAGAGTACCGCTAACAATCGCTGATGCTAATAAAGAAACCGGAGAGCTTACACTTGTTTTTATGGCAGTAGGCTACTCAACTAAAAAACTTGCTGCTCTTAATGAAGGCGATGAACTAGTTGATATAGTAGGTCCTCTTGGACAGCCTACACATATTGAAAAGTATGGCACTGTTGTTTGTCTGGCCGGAGGCTATGGCGCAGCACCCTGCTATCTTATTGCCAAAGCTTTTAAAGAAGCTGGTAACAAGGTTTATATGATTATGGGTGCCAGAAATAAAGAATTGATATTCTGGCAGGATAAAATGAAAGATGCATGCACAGAATTATTTATAACGACAGATGACGGATCTTTAGGTGAAAAAGGATTTGTCACACAAGTTTTAGATAGGCTTATTAAATCTGAAAAGATTGATTATGCCATTGCAGTTGGACCAATGCCAATGATGCGTGCAGTCGCTGATTTAACCAGAGATAAAGGAATTTATACAGAAGCAAGCATGAACCCTATCATGGTTGACGGCACAGGTATGTGCGGAGCTTGCAGGGTGACGGTTGGCGGAAAAACTAAATTTGCCTGCGTTGATGGACCGGATTTTAATGCACATGAAATAGACTTTGACGAAGTTATCAATAGAACAAAGATTTATAAAGATCAAGAAAAAAAACGCAGTGAAAACTGCAATTTATTAAAAATGGCGAAGTAATAATATAGGAGATAATTAATGGCACCTCGTGATCAAGAAAAAGCAATACCTTTATGTCCTCTAATGAGCGTTGGCTCACAGGTAGAAATTGTTTGTATGCAAGAAAACTGCGCATGGTATCTGAAAAACTATAAGATATGCTCGGTTTATATGATGGCACATAATTCTATGCTTGATGTTCAAGCCAAACAAGCAAAGGCGAAACAAGCGCAGAGTAACAATGGATAGAAATTTGCAAAGCCGGATTTATACCGGCTTTTTATATTAGGAGAGAAAATTAATGGAAAATACTGTCGTTATCGGCGCCCAATGGGGTGACGAGGGGAAAGCGAAGATTACAGACTTGCTTGCGGAGAAAGCAGATTTAATCATTAGATATCAAGGCGGATGTAATGCCGGTCATACAGTTGTAGCGGGGGGGAAAACATATAAATTTCACATGATACCTTCTGGAATATTATATGATAAAACAATCTGTTTTATTGGAGCTGGAACGGTTATACATCCGGAATCTTTTGAAAGGGAGCTTAATGAGCTTAAGGCTGAGGGAGTTGATTTCAAAAATCTAAAAATATCTCCTCTGGCCTCTATTACAATGCCTTATCATATAGAAATTGACGGTTACAGCGAAGCTCACTCAGGTAAGGGTAAAATTGGAACAACCAAGAAAGGCATAGGACCGACATATACAGATAAGGCCGCTAGAATTGGTTTTAAAATTCAAGATTTATATTCTTTTGAGGCACTTAATGAAAAAATAGACATGATTCTTCCGATAAAAAATAAGATGCTGAAAAATGTTTATGGATTAGAAGAATATACGCGTGACTGCATTCTTTCATTATGCGAAAAGTATGCCGAACTCTTTAAGCCATATGTATGCTTTGATTGGCAGGATTTATTAAACCGCTATAAAGACAAGAAAATCCTTTTTGAAGGCGCTCAAGGTGTTATGCTTGATGTTGATTATGGTACTTATCCATTTGTAACAAGTTCAAACCCTATTGGAGGCGGAGCTGCCGTTGGAAGCGGCTACGGCCCTGCAATGATAAAGGAAGTCGTAGGGGTTTCAAAAGCATATGTAACTAGAGTTGGTGAAGGACCTTTTGTTACAGAATTAACTGACGAAACAGGAAAAATGATTCAGGATATTGGTCACGAATTCGGGGTTACCACAGGCCGCCCTAGAAGATGCGGCTGGTTTGACTCTGTTATTATGAAATATGCTGTTTTAGTCGGCGGCATAACTAAAGTTGCACTTACCAAAATTGATGTATTTGACACTTTTGATGAGATTAAAATCTGCACTGCTTACAAAGACTGTAGAAATGATAAGGTGTATACGACTTATCCTACAGATGTATTTATTCATAAGTATTTAGAACCTATCTATGAAACAGTGCCCGGCTGGAAAACTCCAATCAGCAGCATTAGAAAATATGAAGATTTGCCGGAGAATGCAAAAAAATACATTGAAAAAGTAGAAGATTTAATCGGAGCCCCGATAGGAATTATAAGCGTCGGTCCTGATAGAGAGCAGACAATATTCAGATAAAAAAATAACCGGATTTACAATCCGGTTATTTTTTATTTTATAATTTTTCAGGGTTTCTCAAAGGAATTAATCTGTCTAAGTCAGAGTTAACACTGAAGTAGAATCTTGCGGTGTTTTCATTATAATCTCTTCCGAGAGGGAAACCTACACCAACCTGTGCTGTAAGCCAGTCTGTAAAGTTTACGTATGTACCAAAACCTACAGAATGCAAGAACTGTTGAGGATAGTTATAAATACCTCCGTTTTCACCTAACCAGCCCCAATCATAGAATACTGCAAGTTTCACTCTTTCATCTACCTTTGGAAGAATTCTATCGAGGAATGGAACAGGGAATCTATATTCAACAGTACCGGTCACACCGTAATCACCGATTAATTCAGCCGGCTGGTAACCTCTTAATGTATAAGGCCCGCCCATCTGCATTTGTTCAGCTGCAAACAATTTATTTGGAGAGTACTGACCGTTTACTCTTACAATACCCATACTTCTGCCGAATAGTCTTTGAACACGGGTAGCGCCTGCTGTAACCTTAAAGAATGTAGTATCCTGTATTGCGCCGTGGCCGTCACCGCCCATACCAAAGTCAACGCCTAAATTTCCTAACCAACGTCCGTAGTTATCATCAGTCATACCATATAATCCGGAACGCCATACATTCAAGTTATAATTTGATAATCTTAAAGGATTGCCTGCAATATTTGCTGATGTATTTGCATTTACATAGTCATAACCTGTATAGAATATCAAATCTGATTTAGCAGTTTGTATAATAGGCTGCGTTAATTTAAAGAAATAGCTTTGTGCGTTACCTTTAACATTTAAGTTTTTGTAAGGCCCGCCCAGTCTAACATGAGAGTCAGAAAAATCGAAAGACAATCTTGTTCCATATGAAGATACCGGTAATGAGTATCCAGCCATCCAGCCTGTTGCACCGGATGAAAGAATAGTACCGCCGTAGATTTTATCACCTAAACCTGTAAGGTTGTCCATACCTACAAGGAATGAAACTCTTTGAGAGCCGGTATAAGAACGGCCGTAGTCATCATATGAGAAATTAAGATTAACAGGGAATCTATCTCTTACATTCAAGGTGATTGTAGTGTTCTCATCGCCTTCTGCCTGTCTTTCAACTTCAGTCTGCACTTGAACATAATCTTCCTTGTTAATTTCTTTCATTGCTCTTTGAAGGTTTTTAGCATTGAACACATCACCTTCTCTAAGCCCTGCTTTACCCATAATAATGTGGCGCAAGTACCATTCTCTGGTCCATTTTTCGCCTTCAATATTCATTTCGCCGACTTTACTTTCAACAATTCTTATTGTCGCAACACCATCAACAATTCTCTGAGGAGGAACTGTTGCATAAGATGTAAGGTAGCCTTTTGCTCTATAATAATTTGTTACTTTCTGACATACTTCCAGCAGTTCATCAAAGAAAACATCTTCTCCTAGAACTTCAAGACCTAGTTTTTCTAGTTCTTCTGAAGGTATTTTTGTATTACCTTCAAAATTTATTTTTTGAAGTAAAAAGTGAGGATTGTATAATACACCCTCTCTAGCTTGATTTTCTTCTATTGAAGCATCATAAATCTGTTCATCTTTACTTACATCATCAAATGACTGAATATAACTTCTATCAATTTGATAATGGTTAATATTTTGCAATTCAGTAGTATTATATGCTCCGGGGTTATATCCGCCGAGTTCTGATTGAACTTGAGCCGGCAAAACTGTTCCAGCCATAGGGTCTGCAAATGCCTTATTTACAGACAAAAGGCATAAAACGGTGAGCAAATAGCTTATTTGTTTCTTCATAATTTCCGTATTCCTAAGTTAGATTATTGGGTTGTAATATTAGTACACCTGACATTATATTTTAATTAAAAACCCAAAACAAATTTTATTGCCAGTTTGTAACAAAATATTAACGTAACATTATATATTTTAACTCGTTTATGAATTTTTGTAAAGATATTAGCGTATGAAAGTTATAAATAAGTCTAATGGTGGAATTATATAATTAGAAGCTAAAAGGAGTTCTAAATTGGTAGCAGCCGTTCAAGCAATACATTCAGCCTATTCTGATCCTGAGTATTTAAGAATACTTCAGGAGTTAATGAAACTTGGAATTGCTCCGAGCGGGAATAAAAGTATTGACAAAACGAAGCTTGAACAGGCGAAGGCAGAATTAATTCAAAAAATTCAAACAAGACAGGAGGAAGAACAAAAGCAGAATTTGCAGGTTCAGCCTCTTGAGGCTGCTCAAGATACCCAAAGAGCACAGCTTGAAGAACTAAGACCCGGAGCAACAACTGTTGCAGAGTTAAACAAACTTTATTTTGGATTATAAAAAGAGCTCTGAAAATCAGAGCTCTTCCGGTTATTTTTTGGTTATAAAATCTAAAACCCCGTTTATAAATGTAAGCGGGTGAACAGGGCACCCTGGTATGTACAAATCTATCGGATATTTTTCCAAAAATTCTCTATTTAGTTTAGAAGAATTTTGGAAAACACCGCCAGAAATTGCGCAAGCTCCTGCCAGTATTACTATTTTAGGGTCAGGAGTAGATTTATAGCAGTCTTCAAGAGCATAAGCCATATTCTCTGAAATAGGTCCTGTTATTACAATTCCATCAGCGTGACGAGGAGAAGCTACAAAATCAATACCAAACCTTCCCATATCAAAGTTGCAGTTTGAGCACGCGTTTAATTCCATTTCACATCCGTTGCATCCTGCAGCTGAAACCTGTCTGAGCTTTAATGATTTTGAAAAAACTCGTCGAATCTCTTTTCTTGCTGTTATTGCAGCTTTTTCGAATTCTTCCGGCGTCATATTTTCTGTAATAACAAGTTTATTTTTGTCTGTTGACGACAATTTATAATAGTTGCTGAATTGTACAGACTGACATTTACAAGCACCGCAAAGCGTACATTTGCCCATATCAATAGACAAAGGATTGGCTTTCAATGCACCTGTAGGGCAGACACTTTCGTCAACATCACCGCATTGTTTTAAGATTGGGAAACCTCTAAATTGACTGCGCATTGGCGCATTTGGAATATCCGGTATGAATTGATTTCCCTGAAAATATTTTAATTTAATTATATCAAACATTTTTATCTTCCTTTTTATAAATCATTACCACAATATGACAAGTTAAAACTCTTGTTACAGAGCGGGAAGTCAGAAACTCCATTATTTCTCACAGCCATTGCAAGCATATACCAATTGTTGAATGATGGATCTTTCATCTTGTATCTTAAAAGTTCACCATTAGCACCTGTTAAAGCAATATGAACAATCTCGCCTCTCCATCCTTCAGTCATTGAAATAGCAAAAGCATTTGGAGCAAGAGTTTTGTTTGGATTTGTTAAAATCTGCTCATTTCTGAACTCCTTAAGCTTGTCTAAAAGTTTTTTAACAATCTGCATAGATTGTTTAATCTCTTTATAGCGGAGTTTAAATCTTGAATGCACATCACCTGTTGCTTTAAAAGGTTTAACAACATCAAGAGAGGTATACCATTTATCGTTAAAATCGAATCTTGTATCAATATCAACCCCTGATGAACGCGCTGCCATACCTACTGCGCCGAGAACCTGTGCTGTTTCTGTTGATACAACACCGGTTCTTTCCATTCTTGATATACAGGAAGGAGTTTTCAGCATAACTTTTGTAGTTCTGTCAACAGTTTTTGCAACACCGTCAAGCATATCTATAATCTTTTTAGACAAAGCCTCATCAATATCGAAGTTTACACCGCCGACATTAATTAACCCTCTGCCAAAACGGCTTCCGGATATTTCAAGCATTGTATTAATAACAAGAGTTCTTGTTATACCAAAAATTGAAGCCCCCATTAAATAAGCCATATCTCCGGCAATTGCACCCATATCACCGATATGTATTGCAATTCTCTCCATTTCCAGAGCAACACGTCTAATTATTTGAGCCTTTGAAGAAACTGGCGTATCCGATAAAGTTTCCATTGCCTGAGAATATGCCATATTATAACCAATTACGGAATCACCGCAAACAGATTCTGCAAGCCGATTGTTATATCCTTTACCTTTTAAGAAAAGTTCTTCCACTCCTCTATGCTGGTAGCCGAGCATAATCTCCAAATCATACACTTTTTCACCCTGACACATAAATCTGAAGTGCCCCGGTTCAATTACACCTGCGTGAATTGGTCCTACAGCAACCTGATGGATATCTTCTCCCTCCATTTCAAAAAACGGGTAAGCATCCTGATTGTTTCGAACCGGCTTCAGCCAGGGGTGATTAAGAGGTTCTATTCCAAACTCTTCATAGAACTCTCTTTCAAAGATATGAAATGCCGGAAATTTCTGAGTAAACGATTCATATGATTTTACATCCGGTGTAAATAGAGATGATGTCACATAAAGTTTACCTATCTTATCCTCAGCCATAACAACGTATAGTCTTACATTATTAAATTCTTGTTTTCCGAAGAAACCAACTACACGCATTTTCATTTTTTCAACATCCGCTTTTATCTCTTCGATTGAAATTGTCGGAATATCAAAAGCATTTATTTTCTTATTGTTTTCAGTTATTATCCAATTCATAGTTACCTTCTTTTTAAAAAATGTCTACGTGCGCAGCACTAAAAACCTTTTACAGCAAAAATTATCATTTTTATAAGCCCTTGCGGCATATAAACACCGATAACAAATGCTAATATAAGCATTATTATTTGAGGAGCATACATTGTCCAAGAAAGTTTTTTATTCTCGGCTTCCGCAGAATGCTCGTTTTTACCGGATGAAAATGCCATTTTGATAACAGCCTTTCCAAGTCCGAAAAGAATAATTGTTAACAGTAGCAAGAATAATGCGCATAAAACATAATGTTCTTTTAAAAACATTGTCTTAACCATTAAAAATTCGCTTATAAACAGTACAGACGGCGGGAATGCTGCAATACCAAGGAAAGAAGCAACCCACAACCAGCCAGTTTTTCTATCATGTTTCATAATTCCTGTTACAGATTTTATTTTCTTTGTTCCATAAAGTTCCAATATATTTCCGGAAGTAAGGAAGAAAGAAGCTTTAATCAGAGAATGTCCGATTAAATGGATCATAGCGGCAAGCATACCAACTCCGCCTAATGCAGTTCCTATAGCAAGAATACCCATATTTTCGATTGAAGAATAAGCCAGCATTCTTTTGTAATTATTTATATGATAAACAAATACAGCTGTTACAAACAATGAGATAAATCCCATTACCAGAAGCATAATCCTTGCGTAATCAGCACATCCAGCCAGAACCATTACTCTAAATACATTTACTATCATTAAAAATGCCGAGTTCAAAAGTGTTGCAGATAACAAAGCTGATATCGGCGAAGGTGCTTCGGCGTGTGCGTCGGGAAGCCAGAAATGCACCGGTGCAAGCCCCATTTTTGTACCAATACCAAACAGTATGAACACAAATGAAAGCTTTAGCCAGAACTGGTTAAACAAAGCTGCATTGTCATACAATTGGTTATAGAATAAAGAGTTTAAATTCCCTGTTGCAATTGTGAGAAGAATAATTCCTACAAAAGCAAGAGCAATACCAATTGAACAAATAAATACATATTTCCAAGCCGCTTCAATAGAATGCTTAGTTTTGTGGAAATATATCAAATATGCACTGGCCAGTGTTGTACCTTCTATGAATACCCACGCAGCGCCAAGATTTGAGCTTAATATTGCACCGGTCATAGAAAATACAAAGAACAAAACCATATATGTATAATGTCTTAATTTTCTGGTTAAAGAACTGTCGTTTTTAAGATATCCATTATTATAAACAGCAACAGCCAGAAAAACAATTGACATAACCATTAAAAATATTTTATTTGTATCATCTACTGCAAAGAACTTGCAGGGTTTTATCATTGGCAGGAAATCCCACCCCATACAAAATGCCAATGATACGATAAAATGCATAACTGCATATATATTAATCATCAAATTATTTAAAAATTTGTTTTTAAATATAAACAGTATCAAACACGCAATTAGCGGAAATAATAAAATTAAATTAATCATTGTACTCGTAATCCTTCAAATCTGATAATTGTGAAACTTCCAAGTCGTCGAATTCATTATTAATCTCTTTGACAAGCATACCTAAAATGAATACGGCAATAAATATATCAAGCAATACGCCAAGGTTAACAATAATCGGCATTTCTTTAGCCACTGATAATGATAAAAGAAATATTCCGTTTTCCATTGTTATAAAACCAATTACATTTGATAAAACTTTATGTTTAATTGTAATCAGCCACAGGCTTATTATAATCATTGCGCTTGAAACACCAAAATACATTGGAGAAACAAGCTTAAATGCCGGAGTATTAATATTAGCAATCAAAAATCCTGCAAATAAAATTACGCTTGATATAACTAAACAGTAAAAGTGAGGAATATTTGCATCCGTATCTCTGTGCGCGTGAGTCTTTTTAACCACCTTTTTCAAAAATATCGGAATAACCAACGCTTTTACTATTAAAGTTTCTATAACAATAAATAAAAATCCGATTATATGAGGCATACTTGCCATAATAGATTCCAGTCCGGACGGTTCTTTAGCAATACCGGACAAGCATACAAAGAACAACAGCCAGCCTTGAATAATAAGCATATTGACGTGAGCTGCCAAGCGGCTTGTTGAAGCTATGTATATCATTGATAAACCTAATAAAATTATAAATATATTTTCCATGATGTTTTTCCTATATACCTGTAGTTATAAATTCAACCATTTTCATTTACCCCTACCTCCTAGCCGCCGTAAACTCTATATGTTACCAGAGCTAATATAATTAACGCAGTGATTGACATAATAAATATAAACTCAAACACATGTGTCATTCTAAATCTTGCCATTGAAGATTCTACCGTACCGATTACGATAGAAAGAACAAATATAATAGCTAAGAAAGCAAGTAATGTTTCCCAGCCTCCGAGTGAAGCCGGAATTATAAGATTTGCAATCAATGCCTCAAAAATAAACATCTTAATTGCAGAAGCCCAGGTAATTAGTCCTAAATCTTTTCCAGAGTTGTCCAAAATCATAACTTCGTGAATCATAGTCAGCTCAAGGTGAGTAGTAGGATCATCAACCGGCACCCTGCACCCTTCAATGAGCAGCATTATAAACAGAGTTACCGCAGCTAGAATAATAATTAATATTCCATAACCGCCTGCATTTTGAAGAATGAGCTTGAAGCTTTCAAATGTATAGTTTTGAGTCAAGGCTGCAATAGAACCCAGGGCAATAAAGAATGCCGGCTCAACTATTGTAGAGAAACATGCTTCTCTAGAAGCCCCCATTCCTTCAAAACTGCTTCCTGTATCTAATGCTGAAAGCAGAGAAAAGAATTTGCCAAGTCCGAGAACATACGAAAATATTACAAATGCAAACGGAACATTAATTATAGGACTTCCGAAAGTCAATGGCACAAAGAGTGATGCAAAAATTACAGATGCAAACCCAACTACCGGCGCAAATTTAAATACCCAAGAAGTTGTTTCACTTATAACTGCCTGTTTCTTCATCAATCTTATAAAGTCCCATAGCGGCTGCCAGATGCTTACACCCTTTCTGCCTGCCCAGAAGGCTTTTGTTTTCTTGATTACACCAATCATCAAAAATGGTACAAACAAGAGTATTATTATATTTATACAAAAGATAGTCATTTCTAACCCCCAAAATAAATCATACCGATTATTGCCAATATCAGAAAGATTAAACCGAACAGAATGTACTGCTGGATATTACCATTCTGAATTCTCTCGAACTTGGTAAGAAATTTTTCATCCCACATTACAAGAGGTTTTACAATATAAGCTTCTTCTATGTCCTCTATTTCAAGTTCATAATAAGCTTCCTTAGGGAATAGTTCCTTGGGTTTCTTAATATGTGAAACTCTTTTGAATAAAGGTTTCAATGTTGAAATAAATAAATTTGCATAAGAAGAACCTGTGTATTGTACGTGGTTATTAAGCCTGTTGTATCCGCAGCCCCAGGTATTGCTAATTCTAGCTTTTCTGTTCACGATAAGTTTTACAATGAACATAACAGCTACAACTGCAAAGAATATTAAGAAGAACCAGCTGAAATCAGATAGAATCAAGCCGAATGTATTCTTAAATACTTCATCCAGAGCCGGATTAGCTGCATATTTATCAACATTAACCAACATTGATACAGGCCACATTACTATTGATATAAAGTACTGAGGGAACATTCCGATAAAGAATGCCAGAAAGGCAAGTATTACCATAGGAATAAGCATAACCCTCGGCACATCTTCATTTACATGTTCAACGCATTCAGTTCTAGGATTACCAAGGAAAGTAATACCAGCTGCCTTTGTAAAGCACAACATTGCCATTGTACCAACCATACCCAGAGCAGCAATTGAAAGAATCAGCACCAGAAACAGGCTGATTTCTGAAGCAGGAATACCCATTATCATACCCGCATAAATTAGAAATTCACCAATAAATCCGTTAAACGGAGGTAATCCGCAGATTGCGATAGAACCAACAATAAATAATAGACCAGTATAAGGCATTTTTTTCATCAATCCGCCTAAAAGCTCCATATTTCTTGTATGAGTCTTTAAATAAACACTTCCTGCTGCAAAGAACATTAATTCTTTGAATATTGAGTGGTTTAATATATGGAGAATACCGCCAGCAAAGCCTAAAACAGCCACATAAGGATTTCCGTAAGTTAAGCCGAGCATACCAACACCGATACCAATACCGATAATGGCAATATTTTCAATACTTGAATATGCAAGAAGCCTTTTTAAATCCTGCTGTGTTACTGCGTACAAAACACCGTACAAAGCAGAAATAACAGCTATTGTTAATACTGTATAAGAAATCATTTTTGACGGCGTACCGACAAATAAAAGAAATCTCAAAATACCATAAATACCGGTTTTAATCATAACACCGGACATAATACCTGATACATGGCTCGGTGCAGCAGGGTGCGCATCCGGAAGCCAGTTATGAAACGGTACAAAACCTGCTTTGATGCCGAAGCCGACAAATGCAAGCAGGAATATTAGATTTGCCATTGAAGCATCATTATGCAGATAATAAGCATATGCTCCAAAATTCAAGCTGCTGGTTTTTATATTTAATAGAATAAATGCTGCCATAATAAATATGACTGATAAGTGCATGTAAACTAAATATTTAATACCGGCTTTCAAAACTTCTTTCTTTTCTCCTTCAAATATAACAAGGAAGAAAGAAGATAATGACATTATCTCCCAAACAATAAGGAAGAATAATGCATTTTGAACCGTAACAACCATAGTCATTGACGCGATTAACATCATTAAAAAGAAACAGTGTGATGAAACATTCATACCTTTATTAAGGTAAGGTTTCATATACCCGTTTGCATAAAGAACCCCGAGAAAGCTCATGATTGAAATTACAATCAAAAAGAAAGCTGTAAGGGGATCTATAATGAAATCTACATTTCCTGTAATAGGAGATAATTCAACAGTTTTGATAAGCGGAATACCTTTAATCAAAACTGCAACAGCCGGTAACATCATTGTCAGGGCTGATAAAAAAGAAAAAATAGAGCAAACCTTAAATTTCCATTGCTCTTTCACCACTATTGAAAGCAAAGCTCCAATAAGCAGCATTCCTAATGCTAAAAAATAAATTTCCATAACTACTTATATTCCCAAAATTGTAATTTTACCAAATACCGTTATATTGCTAACAAAATTTTATTTCAAGAGGGAATTTTAAAAATATTTTCAATATTATACCTACAATAATTGTAACGTTATTGATGGCGTTTGATTAGCTGTCGCAAGAAGCGTTGCACTTGCCTGCTGTAATATCTGGTTTCTGATATAAGCACTGCTCTCTTCGGCTATATCAGTATCGCGGATTGTAGATTGTGTTGAAACTAGATTTTCGTACTTGATAGAAATCTCTTCCAAAACTGATTCTAAGCGGTTTTCCATTGCTCCAAACTCTGTTTGTTTTTCAGAAATCTTATTAAGATAATAGTCTATTTTATAAAGACTTTTATTAGAAGTTCCACTAAGAAAAGCTAACCCCGCTATATCAAATTTCATTTGACATGAAATTTGATCAGTACTTTCTCCATTAATGCCAATCTGAAACGAAGTTAGTGGTGTTGATTTGCACTCTATTTGGGTTACATTCTTTATTTCAACTTCATAATCATGTTCCCAACCTATCAAATTAAGGTCTGATATTTTTGAATTGTATGAACAATTTTCTATTATATACTTATTGTAATTAATAACTCTATTATCCCACCATTTGCCTCCTATAAATATACCATCTAAATAACCAAACTCATTATTGTATAATATGCAATTTTTTATATAACCATCTGGCTGATTTGAGAAATCTACTAATCCTATCAATCCACCAACAGCAGCACCTCCTTCGACATTGCCATAAACCTCGCAGTTTTCTACATATGAATAGGAGTAAGTTCCAACTAATCCACCCGCAATAGCTCGACTCATAACATTAACATCTGTGTAGCAATTTTTTAATACACCTTTCAGGTTACACCCTGCAACTCCGCCTGCACGCTGATTTGTTGCTAATATATCTCCATTTTTTACATAACAATTATCTATTATTGTTCCTTCACCGCTATAGCCGGCAATGCCAGCAACTGCGTCTGCTCCTGTTATAGAAACATCTTCTATACCTATATTTTTTATCACATTACCCACAATAGTCCCAAATAATCCTTGGCGCTCCTTAGTAGGATTATTTATATACAAATTAGAAACAACATATCCATTGCCGTCAAATTTACCTTTAAAAGATGCATATTTAGCCCCAATTGGTATCCAACCTTCACCATCAGAATAAACTGATAAGTCAATGTCATTAGCTAACACAAATTCAGCACCTGCACCTATTTTATTGCTATTAGTCATTGTTGCTAATTTTGCCAGTTCCTCTGCTGTTGAAATTGAATACGTGCCACTTGAAATAGATGTATTTTCATTGACACTTGCCAGAGTTGTCATTGTTGAGGTATCGCGTTTTGTAACTTTGTTTATAAAACCTCCTCGTGTTTCATGAAATTTTTCTGTAAAAATCTCGTCTTCATATTTAGCACTTTTCAAAATCCTATTGATTTCCGTACCATGTGCCTTTATCTCGGCATTAATAGCATCGATGGAGGCTTTGCCGTACGTTCCATTTTGTGCGAGTTCTGCTAATTCTCTGATTCTAGTCAAATGTTCAGATATTATATCTAATTTTTCCGTTGCTGTTGTTAACATCTCCAAACCAGCTATGGCATTATCCTCTGCCACCTCATATGCGCTTATCTGACTTGAGAGTTTTGTAGAGATTGAAAAGTTTGCCACATTGTCTTTTGCATGGTTTATTTTGAAACCGGTAGACATACGCTCTATTGCTATATTCAAACATTTGGTTGATGATTTTAAATTAGTCTGAATAATCAAACTGGAAAGGTTAGTATTTACGCTCTGCATACTAACCTCCAAAAGAGTAAATTTTTAGAGTGTTTTACCCCCCCCCCCTACAGCTGTAAGGGTTTCAGCGCCATTCTTTAAACATTTTTCTAACATATCCATATATATAATATATTCCACATTCTGAGGATTTATAACAGTTCTTTTACAAAAATTTACAGATTAAATTTTTATTAATGTATTTACGGGAAACTACTGTTGTAATATAATTATTATTAATAAGTTAATGAAAGAGTGAGAAGGTATGAAAGAACAAAAAATTGCAGTAATCGGAATGGGGATGTGGGGCAAAAATATTGTCCGTAATTTTTATAATCTTAATGTATTAAACACTGTTTGTGATTTAGATGAAGAATCTCTTAAAACAGTCCAGGAACAATTCCCAGGCGTTAATGTAACCAGAGATTTTAAAGATATTATTAATAATGAATCTATTACAGGAGTTGCCGTTGTAACTCCAAGCCACACACATTTCAAAATGGTAAAAGCTATGCTTGAAGCCGGTAAAAATGTCTACGTAGAAAAACCTATTTCTACAGTTGCAGAAGAAGCCAGAGTTTTAACCGAACTTGCAGAAGAAAAAGGACTTGTTCTTATGGTTGACCATCTGCTTTTATATCATCCTGCTGTAAACAGATTAAAAATGCTTATTGAAGAGGGTGTGCTGGGCGAATTAGTTTATGCTCAAAGTGATAGATTGAATGTTAATTATCATAAAAATGATAGAAGCGTTATGTGGGATTTGGCACCGCATGATGTTTCAATGATTGCTTATGTAACAGGTAAAAGCCCTGTAAAAGTGATTTCTGCAATCGGATGTTCTTCCGACAGAAATGACATCATGGACATCACTCATATCGGTGTTGAATTTGAAGGCGGTATGATTGCACATATTTCAGACAGCTGGATTACACCTCAAAAACATGTAACCCTGCTTGTTAGAGGTACAAAAGCAACTGCTATTTTTGATGATACAGCTCCAACTGACAAACTTAAAGTTTATGATAACTTCAAACCTGCTAATTCACAAAATTATGCACTTGATTATCTCGAAATCGAACCATTGAAACTTGCCTGCCAGCACTTTGTTAATTGCTGCGCTTCAGGTCAAAAAGCCCGCTCGGACGGTGCCAATGGCTATGCAGTTGTAAGCGTACTTGAAGAAGCAGAAAAAATTATGCTAGGCTCTAAAGTTGAAGATTTGAACAAAAAAGACTTTGCACTTTCCAGAATGAAGATTTGACGAGCTCATCCAGCCGGTAGTCTGTTCCAAAGGGAGACGGAGTAGGTAAAGTTTAAGCTGGTAGTTATACGGAATGTCTCCCGCCAAAAGGTTGAAAAAAATGGCTAATTTTATATCTATATTTAGAATATTCGTAATGTTCGCAGCAGTGTATCTAATATACTCCTGCCAGGGTAACACAGCTGCATATCTCTGGGCACTGGCTTTAACTATTATTGCTTTTGCTCTAGACGGTTTAGACGGTTATGTTGCAAGAAAATTTCATGAAGAATCAAAATTCGGTGCACTTCTTGATATTATGGGCGACAGAATTGTTGAAAACACATACTGGATTTTATTTGCTGTTATGGGATGGCTCAATATTTTATTCCCGTTGATTGCAATTACAAGAGGTTTTATTACAGATACAATAAGAAGTGCAGCAATGGAACAAGGTTTAACTCCTTTTGCAATGCAGGTTAACCCGGTATGCAAATTTATTACAGGTTCTAAGTTTATGAGAATAAGCTATGCTGTTGCAAAAGTTCTAGCATTTGTTTTAATTATTGCAGCTAAAATTCCGGTTTGTCCGAATAGAGAAATTATCTGGACAATTGGTTTCTGGGCAGCTGTATTTGCGATTGTATTCTGTGTGGTAAGAGGACTGCCGGTTGTAATAGAAGCTAAATATCTATTTAAAAATAAATAGCCTAAGTATATCATCAGCTTCCATTTCAACTTTTTGTATTTTATATGCAATTTTATCTGAAAGATTTCTATAAGAGACACGATCGTTGCTATCAATATAGTATGGCAATTGAAGTGCATCCTCTCGTCTGTTAGCATAACGAGACATTATATCTGTAAATTTAACGAATTTTTCAACTATTGCATTTTTAGGCAGTTCTAAAATTTTTTTAAGATTATCTGCTTTAATATCAAAATATGTATCAATACCGCAACCTTGCGCATAATGCATTATACGCATATCCTCTTTTGATTTTTTTTTGTTTCCAATTGTAATGACATCAGTTGGATATTTAGCAGTCTTTTGCTCAAATTCTTTAGCAATCTCTTGCCAGATCTTTTCTCCTTTGTACTTGCCAAAAAGATACATATTGGCTTGAAAATTGACATTATTTATATTATTGTTCAAGTTTTACTCCTTATAAATTATTATATATTATAATACAATAAAACCTATAAAAATAAAATTTGCGCCATCAGCTTGATTTCTTCTAACCAATCATTTACAATTTACTAAGGTAAGGGTATGGTAAAAATTAATATTGTTTTATATGAACCGGAAATCCCGCAAAATACCGGAAATATTGCAAGATTATGCGCCTGTACAGGTGCATCTCTATATCTTGTTGGAAAACTTGGTTTTGCACTAACAGATAAATACACTAAACGTGCAGGAATGGATTACTGGGAAAGTGTAGATTTACATAAAGTTAATTCGATGGACGATTTATATAGCCAGTTTCCTGATGGAAGATTTTTCTACTTGACAACAAAATCAAAAAAGAAATACACTGATATCAAATTCCTAGACGGAGATTTTATTGTTTTTGGTCCTGAATCAAGAGGTCTTCCGCAGGAATATGTAACTCAAGAAAATGCAATTACAATACCGATGGTAGAAGGACAGCGCAGTTTAAACTTATCAAATTCTGTTGCAATAGTAGCTTATGAAATCATACGACAACTCAACTTATAAAATGCCAATCAGAGCACAAAATTCTAATAAAGGGACCTTTGGTAAAGTTTTGAATTTTGCCGGCTCTAAAAACTATATCGGCGCGGCATATTTATCGACGGTTTCAATCTTAAAATGCGGTGGCGGGTTTGCAGCTCTCGCAACGGAAAAAGATATAATACATTCTGTATCGGCTCTGCTTCCGGAGGCTGTTTATCTTTCAACACAAGAAGGCTTAAGGTCAATAAAAGATTTTTCTGTCGTTTTAATTGGCTGCGGTTTGGGTAAAAATAAAACATTATTTAAAAAAGTAATAAAACACACATCTTCTCCAATTGTTATTGATGCTGACGGTCTGAATATTCTTGCTGAAACAGACATTAAACTACCGGAAGAAACGATTATTACGCCGCATCCACTTGAAGCAGCAAGGCTTTTAGGAATTAGTCTAGATGCAGTTCTGGCCGACTTAGATAATTCTGCTAAAAAATTAGTAGAGAAATATAATTGCACTGTTGTTCTAAAAACACACAGAACAATTATTACAGACAAAGAGAATTATTTTGTTAACCAGCATGGAAACTCGGCACTTGCAAAAGCAGGTTCTGGAGATGTACTTGCGGGAATTATTGCAGGCTTGTTAGCACAGAAGATACCGCTTTACGAAGCGGCAAGACTTGGAGTTTACCTCCACTCGCGCACCGGTGAAATCGCTTCGGAAGAACTTACAGAATACTCTGTCCTTGCATCAGAACTTCCAAAATACTTGCCATTAGCCATAAAAGAATTATTATGATTCAAATTTAATACGTCCTGTTTGATTAATAACAACAGGTTCATTCAAATGCTTAATATATTCGCATGCCAGAAAATCTTTGTTAAATGGATAATTTATACATTCTTCTTTTGGTGCCAAAATATCAAAATCAGCTCCATCAAACATCATAAATGAATCCATTGCTACTTTATAAAATTTATCATCACTTGGATTATCAACATCTATTTTGATTTCATTACCGTCTTTATCAATAATGCTCATGCCTGTTAAAATTCCTTTTTCAGGATTTACAGAATATGTCATACCCGAAACAGCCATCAATCCAGGTTTATTCCCCTGAGTTCTGTAAGTATCTTCAATTGCATGCTTAAAGAAGTCAACAAGTTTTCTTTCCGAAACATCTGCTACGGAAACTCTGTCTTCAAAAGGAGCAATATCTTTAATATCACGGGAATCAATTACACCTGGCTGGAAAAAACTCCTTGTTCCGCTGTTATTCCAAATCGCAATATCTGTGGCTAATTCCGCCCGCATGGCATCGCACATGAAATTTGCATGAGCATTTTCTTCAATCAATGTAGTTGGAGGAGGCGTAACTGATTTAATGTATCCGACTTCTTCCGGCTGTCCTAAAATTTCATTAATTATATACTGGTTAATCATATTTTTCTGGAAGAGTCTTGTTTCACCCAAATTATTCTGTATCTTTGTAATCACTCCGTCTTTGTCAAAAGTAAGATTAAGTCTGCCAAAATAATTTCCGTTTTTTCCGGCTTCTGTTATAACTACAGGTTCTCCTGTCAGAGAATAGAGGAGGTTTTCTCCTTCTTTAACATCTTTTATTAACTCATGTGTATGACCGCCAATAATAACATCTATTCCTTGTGTCTTTTGTGCAACTATTTTATCTGTTTGATTTCCCATATGCGACAACAGGAATATTTTGTTCACCCCTTGTTCTTTTAGTTCTTGAACTTGCTCCTGAATATCTTCTATAGTATCGTCTAAATCTTCAACAGAACAATCCATATGGTATGATGGATGAGTAACCCTTGCTGTTAAATCAATTGGAGCAGCGCCTATTAAACCTATTTTTTCCCCTTTCACCTCTATAATTGAAGATTTTTTTATAAACTTATTTAACTCTATATGTTCCTGCTCTTCAACATCATCCGGATCTTGAGTTTCTATAGGAGATTGTTTTAGATTAACTGCAAAATAATCTCCATTTAATCCATTAATCGTATCTACAAAATCTTTTTGCTTTGTATCAAGTTCATGATTTCCCAGGGCAGAGCCGGAAATGCCTGCCAAATTCATGAATTTCATTACAGCTCTGTTTACAGCTTTGTTCTTTTCATCTCCGATGTCGTTATCACCGGCAGAAAGTTTTAAATCACCTTTGATACCGGATAAAATTCTTGTCATATTATTTGTCTGACCGTGAAGATCATTCACATAACCAACAGACATTTCAAATACATCTTTTTCAGGAGTCTTTTCAAGGTTATTATGTTTAGATGTATCCTGAGATTTTCTAAATGTAAATGTATATGGGTTGATATTAGATAATGCTACTTTTATATTCATATTTTCCTGCTTTTTGAATATTAAAACTTCTAAAAATAAATTTTGCTTTTAATCTTCTTCATGTACAAACTTAATTCTGCCAACTTGATTAATCACAACAGGTTCATTCATTTCCTTTATATATTCACAAGTCAGCACATCTTTATCATATGGGAATTTCTCCACATAAACTTCTTCTGGAGCCAGAATATCGTAATCAGCCCCGGCTGACATCAAAAATTCATCAGTTACCACTTTGTACATTTTATCTTCACTAGGATTTTCTACATCAATTTTATGTTCTTTTCCTTCCTTATCTATGAAATTCATAGCAAGAAGCTCCCCCTCTTCAGGGTCAACTGTATAATTCAGACCAGAAACTGCTATCAGCCCAGGTTTGTGAGCCGAAGTTTCAAATGTCATATCTACAGCTTTCTTGAATGCATCTACCAGAGTTTTTTCAGAAACTTGAGCCGTTACGACATAATCTAAAAACGGTGCCATTTCTTTTACATCACGGGAATCAATCTCACCTTCATGGAAGAAGCTTCTGACCCCGCTATGGTGCCATAGTGCAATATCCGAATTTGTTTTTTCTCTCATTACATCACATACAAAATTTGCATGCGGATTTTCTTCTGCTAAATTTTTAGGCGGCGGTGGTGCCTGTTTTATATAACCTACTTTTTCCGGAACGCCTAAAATATTGTCAAATACATACTGGTTAATCATGTTTTTATGGAATAATCTTGTTTCACCTAAATTATTCTGAGCTTTAGTAATAACACCATTTTTATCAAAAGTCAGGTTTAGTTTTCCAAAATAATTACCATCTCTACCTGCTTCTGTCATTATTATTGGCTCACCTGTTTTTGAATATAATAAATTTTCCCCTTCTTTAATATCTTTTATCAGTTCATGGGTGTGACCACCGACAATTACGTCGATTCCATCAATATTTTCAGCGACAAATTTATCTGCTTTATGTCCTAAGTGCGATACAAGAATAACTTTGTTTATATTTTGTTCTTTAAACTTATCAATCTCATTTTGAATTAGTTCTATTGTATCATCCAAGTCATCAACAGAACAATCTGTGTAATAATTAGGATGTGTTAAACGGCTCATCATATCAATTGGAGAAGCTCCGATTAAGCCGATTTTTTCTCCTTTAACTTCTACAACTGCAGATTTTGTGAGATGGTTCTTTAAATCTGCACGTCCATATTTTTGGATATCTTCAGGGTCTTGTTCTTCTAACGGAATTTGTTCAAAATTTATAGAAAGCATTAAGCCATTAAATCTATTTATAGCATCAATACAATCTTTCTGTGACATATCAATTTCGTGGTTACCTAATGCTGAGGCTTTTATGTCTGCAATGTTTAAAAATTTTGTTGTCGCTTGATGTATAGCATCATTCTTTTCATCACCAATGTCATTATCTCCGGCTGAAAGCTTCAAATCCCCCTTTATACCAGACAATATTCTCATCATGTTATTAGTTTGTCCGTGGGCATCGTTTACATATCCTATAGACATTTCAAAGGAGTCCATTTTAGGATTTCGCTCTAAATCTGAACCTTTTGGCTGGCTAATATTAGAATTACTTTTAAAGCGGACGTTGGCGATATTAAAATTAATTGGTTGGATATTGAAATTCATATATAAAACCTTCTACTCTACTATAGTAAGTCTTGTAAAAATTAAATTTGCTAAAAATTTTAAAAACTTTACAATAATTTACATAGATAGACATGTTAAAGCTTTTCTTATCACCTCCTCTGAATTTGAATGATCTTGAATAGTAGGCATAATTTTTTCAAGAACATCTTCTATCTCATTTTCTTCATACCCGAGAGAAAGTAATACAGCTTGCGTATCGTCAAAAGCCTGAGATTTTGGAAGTTTGCAGGAAGTTCTTGGCAGTTCCGTTTTCATCAATTTATCTTTAAGCTCAAGAATAATTTTTTGTGCCAGCTTTGGACCGACTCCTTTTGCTCTTGTAAGTTCCTTGAAATTTCCATCAATAACCAACGAAATTAAATCACAAGCATCAAACTCATTTAACAGTGCAATTGCCATTTTTGCACCAACACCGGATACAGATAAAAGTATCTGAAAAATATCTCTGGTTTCTTTATTAGAAAAACCATATAAAGACATTGCATCTTCTCTATGTGTTAATAACACATAGACCTTTTGCATTTCACTCTCATCAACTTTTGTACAGTTAAAATCAATCTCAGTAACTTCTAATAGATATCCTATACCCGAAACATCAATAGTTATAAAAGTCCCTTTAGAAGTTTTTCTTTTATCAGAAATAACCCCCTTAAAATAATCAAACATGCCCCGCTCCTTTTATAAATAATTATATAACAAACAATCAAATCGAGATTCTCCTTTACAATCGGCGGAGTAGATGGGCATCACTGCTACAAAATTATTTTACCCCCTTTACAATAAATTTTGTTTTGTGTAGTATAGATTTGTTACCAATTAAATATCTTTGGAGGAGTGCCAGAGCGGTTGATTGGAGCGGTCTTGAAAACCGTCGTACGTGCGAGCGTACCGTGGGTTCGAATCCCACCTCCTCCTCCATTTTGAAAGAGCCTGAAAAGGCTCTTTTTTAGTGCGTTTTAGCTCTGCTATTAAAGCGTGAAAATTGTTTAATTTTGCCATTTAGGGGGCTGTTTGGGGGCTGTAAAAGAAAAATGGTAATTTTATTGGATTTTAGAAAATCCAGCCCTTTGTCATGCGTACAAATATTCTTGTGCAAAATTTTAATAAATATGCGTTATTATTAATAAATTTTTAATATAGACAAGTTCAAAACCCTCTCATACCAACCGAAGTCAAGGATTTGGGAGCAAGATTTTTTAAACATCTCTATAATAAATTTGTTAGAAAAATCGGAGGCAAAAAATGTTCCTGACAGAAGATGAATTTATTATTCTTAGTGCAATAAAAATCGGCTTAAATAATACAGAAATAAAAGAAAAATTTGGCATTGAACTAATCAAAAACGATTCAAGACTTAATGCTTCATTTCAAAAATATGGTGTAAGTAGCATAAATGAACTTTTACAGATTGCTGATTTGAAGAAAGTTGAAGTTCTGCCAAAAGAAAAAATCCCATATTACCAGTATGAAGGTTCAGAACTTGTCCATAAAATCAAAATCTGCAAAAATGATGCAATTAATCTGATTAAATTTTTTAAAAATGTATCAGATAACACAAAGTTTATGAGTAAATTTAATATAAAAATACTAGCTCACAGGGGCTTTTGGAAAGAAGAAACTGAAAAAAACACAAAGACAGCATTTGAGCGTGCTTTCAACAGTGGTTTTGGTATTGAAACAGATTTACGTGATATCAAAGGTGAAATTGTAATTTCTCATAATATGCCGCAAGGCGGAGAGATGAAATTTGAGGACTTATTAAAACTCCTAGATGGCAGAGATTTAACGCTTGCATTGAATATAAAAGCTGACGGTATGGCCGATGAGATTAAAAGACTGCTTGAGAAATACAAAGTTTCAAACTATTTCACATTTGATATGAGCATTCCCGAGATGGTTTATCAACACAAAACAGGATTAAAATTCTTTACAGGTCAAAGTGATATAATACCTGAGCCAATTATGTTTGATAAAGCTGAAGGTATATGGCTTGATTCTTTTAATTCTGACTGGTTTGGAGAAAAAGAAATCAAAAATATTTTAAATCAAGACAAAGAAGTCTGTATTGTTTCTCCAGATTTACACAAAAGAGAATATAAAAAAGTGTGGAATATATATAGAAATATTAATGGGATAATGCTGTGTACTGATTATCCAATGGAAGCAAAGGAGTTTTTCAATGTCAAAAATTAAAGCAGTAATATTTGATATGGACGGAGTACTTATTGATGCAAAAGACTGGCACTATGAAGCATTAAATCAGGCTTTAGAACTATTTGGCTACAAAATTTCACGATATGATCATCTTGTTACTTTTGACGGGCTTCCCACGAAAAAAAAACTTGAAATGCTTACAATTGAAAAGGGCTTACCAAAGGGATTACATAAATTTATTAATCACATGAAACAGATTTATACAATGGAACATGTTTACATGAAATGTAAACCTCTTTTTTGTCACCAATATGCTCTATCAAAATTAAAAAATGAAGGTTACGGGCTGGCTCTCGCGTCAAATTCTGTCAGAGTAACTATTGATATGATGATGGAAAAAGCTGATTTACAAAAATACCTTGATTTTACTCTGTCTAATCAGGATGTTACTATGCCAAAACCTAATCCTGAAATTTACCAGACAGCGATAAAAAGATTTGGTTTAGAACCGCAAGAATGCCTGGTAGTAGAAGATAACTTAAACGGAATCAATGCTGCTCTATCTAGTGGTGCTCATCTTTTGAAAGTTGAAACCGTAAATGATGTAACTTATCAAAACATCAAAAATAGAATAAAAGAAATCGAAACAGAAAGCTCAAATCTAATTTTAGGAGGTGTTAGATAATGAATATATTAATTTTAATGGCAGGTTCTGATAAAGATTTCTGTGAAAAAGGCTACCCTAAGTATTTAATTGAAATTAAAAATAAGCCTATTATTCAGAGGACTATTGAGCTCTTGAAAACCGTTGGAAACAACATTACATGTATTATAAGAAAAGAAGATCAAGATAAATATTTTTTAGGCGATACATTAAAAATTTTATGTCCAAAATGTAAAATTATAGAAATTGCTGGAGATACAAAAGGAGCTGTATGCTCAGCCTTATTTGCAATAGATGAAATTAATAATGAAGAGGAACTATTGATAATTAATGGAAGTCAGCTTATAAAAACTGACATTAAGCCTGCTATAGAAAGTTTTCGGACAAGAAATCTTGACGCGGGTATTGTAACAATAAATGCAATTCATCCACAATACAGTTCCGTTTTATTAGATGAAAATAATTTTGTTATACAAACAAGTGAGAAACGTCCGATTTCTAATATCGCATCAACAGGATGTTGTTACTTTAAAAAGGGACAAGACTTTGTACGCTCTGCATTTGGGGTAATAGAAAAAGATGTTGATACACTCGGACAATATTATATAAGCGCCACTTTTAACGAAATGATTTTAGACAATAAAAGTATTGGAACTTATGAAATTCCCAAAAAGGATTATGTAACATTCTCAAATTATCAAATGTATGAAAATTATTTAGCACACAGGAGAGGTTAGAAATATGATTAATATAGTAATACCAATGGCTGGAGCTGGCTCAAGATTTGCAAAAGCAGGATACAAAAAGCCCAAACCGTTTATTGATGTTTTAGGCAAGCCTATGATATGCCATGTTCTAGACAATCTGAATATACCAGATGCAAAGTTTATTCTACTCACAAGATTTGAACATTATAACAATGAACAAGAAACAGTTAAATGGATAAAGTCTAATTATAAAGTTGAATTTGTTATGATTGACAAATTAACAGAAGGTGCCGCCTGTACAGTTTTACATGCTCATAGATTAATCAATAATGATACACCTCTTTTAATAGCAAATTCAGATCAAATCGTTGATATGGATATTTCAGAGTACATAAATGATAGCAAAAAAAGAGGGCTTGACGGTTCTGTTCTTTGTTTTGAAGATAACGACAAAAAATGGTCATATGCAAAACTAGATAAAAATAGATTCATTACGGAAATTCGAGAAAAAGAAGTTATCTCAAAAAATGCAACAGTTGGAATTTATTATTTCAATAAAGGCAGAGATTTTGTAGAAAATGCTATTGATATGATTGTAAGAAATGAGAGGGTGAACAACGAGTTTTACGTTGCACCTGTTTATAACTATGCAATTAATCAGGGTAAAAAGTTTGGAATTTATACAATAGATAAAACCCAAATGCACGGAACCGGAACTCCAGAAGATTTAGATAAATACATTGAAACGGTAAAAGAGCAGCAAGGAGCATTAGTATTATGAAAACAGCAAGACTTGAAGATATGGTAAAAGGGTGGTTTGTCGGAAATTTTGAACCAACACTAATAAAAACTAATGATGTAGAAGTTGCGGTCAAAAGCTACAACAAGGGAGATTATGAAGAAAAACATTATCACAAAATTGCGACAGAGCTCACTGTTATCATTCAAGGCAGAGTAAAAATGAACGGAGTTGAATACAAAAAAGGTGACATTATTGTTATGGAACCTATGGAGGCAACTGATTTTGAATGCCTAGAAGACGGCACACAAAACGTAGTAGTTAAATACCCTGGTGCTAATAATGATAAATATTTAGGGAGAGCATAAATGAAATTTAAATTAGGACAAAAAATTATAGATAAACTCCGCAATAAAAAACAGAATGAGAATAAAAAGCTTTTAGAGAATGTTCTAAATTGTCTGCAATCTATTTTACAAATAAATAATAAAATATTAGAACGTTCAAACTATGTTGGAGGCCAGAGATGGGAAATTGAGTTGCAAGAACGCTACAAAAATAAGCTCTATCTTGACGGATTTGGTTATAAAGTCTTTTCACAGAATGATGAAGACGGAATAATCAATGAAATATTTACACGAATAGGCACCACAAATAAGAAATTTATAGAGTTTGGCGTACAGGACGGAATTGAATGTAATAGTCATTTATTATTAGATACAGGCTGGTCAGGACTCTGGATTGATGGCAATAAAGACGATTGCAATAAGATAAAGACTTTTTTTAAAACTTCTTTGGAGGATAAAAAGTTAGCTATATTAAATGATTTTATTACAAAAGATAATATTAATGAATTATTTGCCAAAGCAGAATTTCAAGGAGAAATAGATTTCTTATCTATTGATATTGATGGTAACGATTGGCATGTACTGGAAGCCATACTAAAAAGAAAACAAATCATACCAAGAGTTATATGTGTAGAATACAACCCGCTAATACCACCTGCTTCTGATCCGAAGGATTGTTCTACAGATTACGTGCTTCCATATAAAGAAGATTGGACTTGGCCGGTTGATGACAGCCAAGGAGCCTCTCTGAGTGCATACTACCATTTGTGCAAAAATTACGGCTACCGGCTTGTCGGAACTTGCGTCAATGGTGTTAATGCATTTTTTATACAAGAAAATTTAGCACAAGACAAATTCATATCTGATAAAAATGGAGCTTTACCATTTTACAATCCCTGGAGGCATAGAAATATCAAATATTATACTCCTTTTGCTATGCCATTTTGTGATTTAAGAGAGTCACTAACTAATAGAATAGATATTTACAAAAAAAACGGTTTAATTTAAGTGGGAGGATTTATGGTAAACAAAATTGCATTTATAATTCCAACATATCCTCCACATTTTAACTATGCAAAAAATTTCTTAGAGACATTTAGAAAGAACTCTTTAAATTTGCAGGCTGATTTATTTTTTATTTTCTCTGATGAATCGGAAGCACAAGAATTTGGTGAATATGAATATAAAATTATTCTTCCTGATGAACTGCGTATTTTTGAAAATGGAGGCATAATTAATATCAAAAAGTTTTTTGCATTAAAATCACTTCAAAACCAATATGATTATTATATTGTTTTAGATTCCGAATCCGAAATAATAAAAAATGTCGATTTGTATTCAATCTGTAATAGTATATATGAAACAAAAAAACTGTATGGTAATACCGTTTGGAATTTTGAGCACATTGGCATGTGTAAAATCAGGGAACAATGTAAATCTCATTTCAAATCAAATGAAAACTTTTCAACTCTTGCAGAAAAAGAAAAAGATTTGTATTTATGGTTCTCAAACCTTCCTGTATATAAAAATGAATTTCTTCAAGACTTCTTTGTCTCAATAGATTTTAACAATTCAATTTCTACTCTTACCGGACTTGATTTTGATCATTACATATACATGTATTACCTTATACTATATAAAAATTTTAAAGTTGTAGATTTAAAAATGCATGGTTATCTCGGAGCTGGAGAAAATATGCCGGAAGGTTATTGTTATATTCCTGCTAACGCATTGAAGCATGATTTTTATATGTGTGCAAAGCAATCATTACATCTATGGAATAACAAAAATCTCTTTGTTGTTATTCAGATAGATAGAATATTAGCAAGGCTGTTTTGGATAATAGGAAATGCTTTATCTGATTTAACCATTCAATATCACAATTTAGAGGAAAGAGTAAGAAATTTAGAAAATAAAGAAATTGAAACTAAACAGAAATCTAAATTATATAAATTCTTTCACATGTATGCACTAAGAGGGAAAAAATGATTGAAAAAATATCCATTGTAATTCCATATCACGGACGCCTCAGTCTTTTCAAAGAAACACTTGAATCTTTAAGAAAGCAATCATTTAAAGATTTTGAAGTCGTAATAAGTGATGACACTGATGATACAGAAAATATCAAAATGCTTATTGACAGTTACTCTGATTTGCATATCAAATATGTAAAATCAAGTATAAACCTCGGAGCGATTTCTAACACTTTACAAGGAATAAATAATGCAAGTAATAATTTTATACATATATTACACACCGATGATATTTTATCTCCTAATTGTATACAATTTGAACAAGAACTCATTAACAAATATCCGGCAAATTTATTCATAAACCATATTCATCATGCATTTGAAAATGAGTTTTATTCCAATGAACATAATGAGTATAAAATAGAATGCCCTAAAACATCCTGGCTAAAGTCTAAAATTTTTACAGATTGCACAGTTCCCAGCGCCTGGTGTTTTAATAAAAAAATTTTGAAAGATATAAATTTTACCAAAGGAGAATTCGCATTTGTATATGATTGGAACTTTTTATTTTCTGTATTAGTTTATTTATATAAAAATGAATTAACCTTCATTGAAATACCGCAAGGTTATGTAGGCTGGAGAGAACATAGCGATTCTGAAAGTACAAAAGGTATTCTTACATGTTTTACCGAATGGAAGCGTTTAGCATTGCTTATGGCAAATGAACTACAAGAGTGCGGGATTTTAAATAAGAAAGAGATTAAAAGAGTACTCAAAAAATCAGAAAAATGCAGAATTAAGAGAATAATAAAAGATTATGAGAAAAATAAAAAAAATTTTAAACTACCACAAGATGTGTTATTTAAGTATTACTGGAAACTATTACTAAAATTTATTTACTCTAAAGAGAAGCAGCCTGCTTCACATAGAATCATATATAGAATATTGGGTTTTAAAATATCTAAAAAAAGCACAAAAAATTATAAAAAATGTTCAATAAAAAACTCTAAAGTACCGCTTATAATAGATGGAGATTTTTATAATTTAAAAAATTTCCCTATAAAAGCTAAGAATTATCAGTTGCAATCTGATGCCTATACAATACCTTCTCTTTGTATTGTTATACAGGGGCCAATTGTAAAAGAAAATGATTTTACATTAGAAACATGTAAAATCTATAAAAAAATTTTTAATAATTCAGAAACTATTATTCTTTCTACATGGGATACTGAAGATAAAAAATATCTAAAAAACTTTGAATCTATTGGCGTTAAAGTTTTATTATCTAAAGCTCCTGATTTTGCAGGAAGGGCAAATCTGAATTATCAGATATTATCTACAATGAAAGGACTTGAAGAAGGCGAAAAGCTTGGTTGTGAATATGCGATAAAAACACGAACGGATCAAAGATTTTATTCGACAAATTTAAGCAGAGATTTATTTAATTTATTAAAGATTTATCCGCCTAGCCCCAATTATAATATGCACTCAAGACTTGTTGCTTTATCTTTTAATAGTTTTAAATATCGTTACTATGGTATATCTGATATGTTTTTATTCGGTAATACACAAGATATGCTCAAATACTGGAATTCACCCCTTGACACAAAAAAATATGAAGAATACAAAACAATAAAACAGAAAGATTTGTGGCAGCAATACTGTTCTGAGACATATATTGCTTCACATTTTCTCAAAAATATTGGAGTAACCCCGGAATTTACTCTAAAGCATACCTGGAAAATATACAAAGATTTATTTATCTTTATTGATAAAGAAATTCTTGATATGTATTGGCCTAAATATACGAACCTTGATAGCAGGTGGCGTTTATTTAGGCCTAATATGCTTGAAGAAATGCGCCATAGTGATTGGTTAAACTTGTATTTAAATGATGATTTCTTTATTAAAGAAGATATAGAGTTATTAATACCAAATATAGGAGAAAATTGATGAAAGTATCTGTTTTGATGCCAATATATAATACCAAAGAGGAATATTTAAGAACCGCGATTGAATCTATACTAAACCAGACATATAAAGATTATGAATTTTTAATTTATGATGATGCCTCAAATATAGATCTTCAGAGCATTGTTATGTCATATAATGATGAAAGAATAATATATAAAAAATTTGAGAAAAATCAAGGAATCTCGAAAATCAGAAATGAATTAGTAAAAGACTCGCGAGGAGAATACCTTGCAATAATGGATCATGATGATATCTCATTGCCTGAGCGATTTGAAAAGCAGGTTAAACTTCTTGATAATAACCCAAATATTGGAGTTGTAGGATGTTGGCATGGTTTTGTAGGTAATAATAAAATTTTTAAACGACCTGTTTCCAATAAAGAGATTAAAAACATTATTTTTTGGGAATGTCCCCTCCATCATCCAGCAACAATGCTTCGAAAATCTGTTCTAATTGAAAATAATATTATTTATGAAGAAAAATACTCTCCTGCTGAAGATTTTGCTTTATGGGTATACTTATTTGATAAAACAGACTTTTACAATATTCCGGAAGTTCTATTTATATATCGAAATAATTATGAAAATACTACTACTGTGCAAAATATAAAAATGGAAATAGGAATTAATAATGTATTAAATCATTTAATAACTTCACATCCAAGAGAATATGAAAGAGCTGAAATAAAGAAAAAGTTAAAAAAACACATAAAAATAATGTTTTCACCACTTAAGTATTTTCTAGAACCTTTTGCTATAATAAAATATTTGTTTAAACTTTTAATGACTAAAGGATAAGGTAAAAGATGGATACTAAAGATATTTCAGTTATAGTTCAAGGTGCAATAAACAAAGATGAAACCATAAAATGTCTTCAAAGCATAAGGCACTACCTTCCTGGTGCCGAGATTATATTATCAACCTGGGAAGGTAGTAATATTACCGACTTAGACTATGATAATTTAATTCTTAGTAAAGATCCAGGAGCAGCAATTATAGAGAAATCTGCTCAAAAAGTTGTTTATAACAATATTAATCGACAGCTTCTAAGCACACAAGCCGGTCTAGAAAAAGCATCACGCAGATATGCAATGAAAGTAAGAAGCGATTTAATACTTACAAGTGATAGATTTTTAGATTACTTCGATAAATTTCAGGCGAGGACAGATAATTATACTCTTTTTAATAGAAAAATAATTGTACCTGCATTATTTACGCGATTTAATATTAAATGTGACAATCTATACGAGCGCGTAAAAATACCTTTTCATGTTTCTGACTGGTGGCTGTTCGGTCTTCGTGGAGACTTAAATACATATTTTTCCAATACTAAATTGGCAGAAGAACCATATTTTACAGAATATTTTACCAAAGAAGAGAACAAGCACAAAAATACACCATATGGTAAAACAAAATTTAAATTTTCACCTGAGCAATACTTTGGATATTCTTGTTTTGCTAGAAATTTTAAAGATATATATATGGAAGATGCTGCTGATTATAGCGATGAGTTAATGGAAAAATTTAGAGAGTGTCTGGTTAATAATTTCATTGTACTAGAGTTTGCGCAATCCGGTATTTACTTAAATAAGTATCCATACAGTAAAAATGAAAAATTTTCAGGAGATCAGTACATTGGACTTTATAACTTCTATCGTTATGAATTTGAATATAAAAGAATTTGTGATAAAAATTATCAAATGACAAGCCGTAGACAGAAAATATTTGAAGATGAAAATTTTGGATATAACCTTTTAAGGATATACAAACATATATCTAAATTACTAGAGCCTTCAGCAAACTTTTTACAAAAGCTTGAACAAATATTTATTGGCATTCCATTTTCACTTATATCCTTTTTATTTAAATATCGTAAGTAAATTCAATGACTAACAATGAACTTAAGCTAGTTAGTTTAGATGATTGACTTACTGATAGAAAAGTCTATATACTAAAAGGCAAGGTGAAAAAAGATTTTGATATTACAAAAACCAAACTGGTTATATGGGATTTAGATGAAACTTTTTGGGATGGTACGTTATCAGAAGGCAGCATAAAGTTCAATCCAGAGCATCTCCAACTGGTAGAAGATCTTACGCTAAAAGGGATTATGAACTCTATTTGTTCGAAAAATGACCATTCGGCTGTATTAACCCAATTTCTCACTCAGGGTTACAGAAAATACTGGCAGTATTTTCTTTTTCCATCCATAAACTGGGCTCCAAAGGGAGAAAGAGTTAAAAGCATTATCTCTTCAATGAACTTAAGAGAAGAAAACGTAATTATTATTGATGATAATGAAGCAAATATAAATGAGATTAAGTATTATTGCCCCAATATTATGTCAGCATTACCTGAACAAATTGCAAAAATTGCAGAAGAACTATATCTTGTTAACAGTTATGATTTTGAATTTACAAGGCTTAAACAGTACAAAATTCTTGAACTTAAAAATAAAGAAAAATTAAAAACTAACTGCTCCAATGAAGAGTTTTTAAGAAAAAGTGAAATTAAAATTTGCATAAAAAAAGACTGTCTTGAAAACATTAACAGGATTGACGAACTTATACACCGGACAAATCAGCTTAATTTCACTAAAAAACGTGATTCTAAAGAAGATTTAAAGAAATATTTTGAAGATAAAAGTACATATGACTCAGCTTACATAATTGCTGAAGATAAGTACGGCAGCTACGGAATTTGCGGTTTTTATGTACTTAATAAAACTTGTAAGACACTGGAACATTTTCTGTTCTCCTGCAGAATTATGAACATGGGTATAGAAGATTTTGTTTTTTCATATTTGGAAAAGCCCCATATTAATATAGTTCTCCCTGTTTCATCTTTTCTCGGCGGTAACGGAGAGTGGGTTAAACAGGTTAATAACCTCGAGCTAAAACCAGTAGAGCCTAAAAAACAAGATGCAATTAATATTTTATTTAAAGGTGCTTGCGACTTGTATTCAGTAATTAACTATATATCAGGAGATTGTAATATTGACACAGAATTTCCTTACTGGAATAAACAGCTAATCTATATTTTGTCACATACACATACCGCATTTATTGAACAAACACAACGGCTTACATACAATAAACTTATGGAACTCACAAAGAGTTTTCCGTTTCCGCATCCGGATGAATTTAAAACAAAGTTTTTCAGCAAGAAATATGATGCGATTATTTTAAGTCTTTTAACTACTACTTACAGAGGTTTGTACATAAATAAAAATGACGGAACCTATGTAGAATACGGCTATGCAAACTGTGATATTACTGATGAAAACAATTGGGATAAGGTTCTTTCATCAATTCCGGAAAAATATAAGGAAGAAAACCGGCAGCTTTTAAAAGTGTTTAAGGAAGAATACATATTTGCCGGAGATCCTCCAGTTGATTTGGTGCTTAAAAATCTTGCATATATTAGAAAAAACCTGGATTCTAAAACAGAGCTTATACTAATTCTGGGCAGTGAGATTCCTACTCAAAAAGCTCTTGAAGGCTATGAAGGTATGGTAGAAAAACATATCATAATGAACAGATATGTTAGAGAGTTTACCCAAAAATTCAATAATATAAGCTTGCTTGAACTAACTGATTTAATACAAAGCGATGATGATTACAACGAATGTATTAATCATTTTTCAAGGCGAGTTTATAATGACTTTGCAAAGAAGATTATTCATATTGTAAACAACAAACTCGGGAAAGAATATCTGCAGTTTAAAACATTATAAATTCAGACTGCTAACCCATTCTTTTATTTCATCATCTTTTGCAGAATTTTCATATGAAGTATACCCCTGTTTAACTACGGCATCATGAGCAAGTTTTTGCATATCTTTATAAGTTGAAGATGCGCCTCCTCCTCCGTGAGTACAGAACGGTACAATAATTTTTCCGCCGAAATTATTTTCTGCAAAAAATGTTTTTACAGGAGATGCCATTGTATACCACCACACCGGTGTACCAATGAATAGGATATCATATGCTTTAACATTGCCTAAACTAACAAGCTCCGGCCTGACATCATCTGCCTTTTCCTGTTTTGCCTGATTTACTACAGCATTATAATCTTTCGGATATTCGTTTGCCGGCTTTATCTCAAACAAATCACCGCCGGTTAGAGATTGTATCTTTTCCGCAGCTTCTTTGGTATTACCTGAATGAGAATAATAAGCAATTAATATTTTTTTATCTGACATAATTCCTCCTTTAGAAATCTATTTATATTCTTCATCACTAACCGGCTTCAGCCATGTTGTTTCATTATCCGGCAAATTTGTTTCAACAGAAATATGTGCAAACATGCTGTGAGGAGCAGCACCATGCCAGTGTTCCACTTCAGGAGGGATTTTTACTACATCACCGGATTTAAGTATTTGTATCTGTTTGCCGCGTTCCTGATATCTTCCTTCTCCTGCAGTAACAATCAAAATTTGTCCTCCTGAGTGTTTATGCCAATTAGTCCTTGCGCCTTTTTCAAAGGTTAGATTTGCTATTGAAGAATTCCAAATATCGTCCTTGGCTACAAACCGGTTTAGATAGGTTGTTCCAGTAAAAAACTTGTTATAAGGATTTATCTCACCCTTACTAAATGGCTGCTCAAAATCTTTTGCCATAACAGTACCTCCTAATATTGTAATCAAAAATAATATTAATAATCTCTTCGTCATTTAAGTTCTCCCTTCAAGCATTTTAATGCTGCTATCGCATTCGGAAAACCAACATATGGAAGGCATTGAATAATTGCCGCAGTTATTATTTCTTTAGAATTTCCAGCCTTCAAAGCCCCTTTCACATGGCTCTTTAATGTTTCTGTATCACCTGTAGTCACAAGTATACTAATTATTAGAAGCTCTCGTGTTTTAACATCAAGCCCCTTTCTTGTATAGATATCGCCAAAGCAAAATTCTGTTAAAAATCTGGAAACATCATCTCCCATACTTTCAGGAAGACCTTCCAAAGCCTTAGAAATTTCATCTCCATAGAGTGGTTTTTGAATAGCAGCGCCTTTTTCATAACGAGATTTTTCATCAGTAGTCCCTGCCATTTCAAGAGGGGTTTTAATACCTCTTTCTTTAAATACTTCATTCATTACGCCAATTGCATTAAGGGTTTTAGGAAAACCGATAAACGGCGCGCATTGATATAAGCTTTCACGAACTTCCAGCGGTGTAACGCCGACATTAAGAGCGGCATTGATATGCGCTTTTAACTGCGGTAAAGTCTGCTGTACTGCAAGCGAAGTTACTGTAAGCATCTCTCTCGTTTTCATATCAAGATTTCCAACAGTGAAAACTTCACCAAAAATATATTTTTGCAGAATTGCCATCATTTCCGGATCTGAACCAACATTCGGGTTCCAATCGCTATTGAACAATTTTTCATAATTTTTCTTACAAATATCACTTCTCGTCATTTTTTTACCCTCCGCTGCAAACAAAATATTCGGCTGAATAAGCATAGCACTTACTATTAATACTAAAAATTTTTTCAACTTTTTGCTCCTGAATTTGATTTACAAACTCAGGATAACATATGAGAGTTACTCTCAGTCAAGAAGTAAAATAAGATTTATTTTTATAGATTCATGGCGTGTGAAAACAACTCTCCTGCTTTAGCGTTATAAGCTCTTCCGTCGTCTTTTGTAAAAAGATTTTCCCAGTGACTTTCTGGCGTACCATTTGTTGAATATGACGGATTTGTCATCATAAGATGGTGTGTATTAGTGTCATATCTCAGAGGGAACAAGTCTTCCATCTGCATAAAGCTTGGTAGTTTATCGCTTGGATATTCATATGCAAAAAGTGAAGAATTTATGCGGTTAAGCCTGTCTTCATAACTTCTTCCGCCTTCGTCATTATCATTTGATACTTCTACACCTGGAGCGTATTCCTTATTATATTTAAGTTTTTCCGACCAGCATCTGACTTTATCATAATTATCAGGTGGTATAAAAGCCGTTCCTGTAGTAAGTCCAAGGTTTTTATACCTTTCAAAATCACCTGTACTCTTTTCCCCTGCAAAACTGATTGATGTCACACCGGAACGCCTGCGAATTTCCATCAAGATATACTGCATTTGTTCGTACCCTGGCAGAGCTCCGACACCTGTGTAATTAACCATATCGTACCCGCCGATATGTTTAGCAGAATCTATAAATACCGCTTCAAACCCCATATTTATTAACTTTACATGCTCAGCAATAAACAATTCCTGATGTTCAGGATTATTCCAATCAAAAGTTACATCATCCCCGTCAGGTCTTGAAACTTTAATCTGGTCTGCCGAGATTACAGTCCTAAATCCAGTTTTTAGCCCGTGTATGTGCGCAAGGTCATTAAAAGCATGAAACTGTTCGCCGGCAGATAAATTGATATCATAATCTATGATATTTCCGCTGTAACCTGCATTAAGTTTAATTCCGTAAATAGAATTTTCCTCAAACGGCCCTTTATTATAGCTGTCTCCGTAAATATTCGGGAATATCTGAGATAAAATTATACAATTAGCCCAGCTTTTTGCTGAAGGAGGGATTGCCGGTAAAATTTTGATTGAGCTTAATATCCCATTTTTTGTTCTGTCACCATACATTTCTGCGATTGCACGGTTATTAATTTCAATATAATTTGCACTTCTTCCCCACTTGTCGCCATAGTTAGGAGTTTCTATGTTGTCAGGAAAATTCTCATAAAAATCACCGCTTTCATTAATTGTCACAAGCGTTTCGACAGCCTGTTTTACAGAACGGGTCAAAAGTTCTACCGGTAAAATGTTAGCTACCCATTTTTTCATGCCGGCTGTTATAAGCCGGTCTTTGCACCATTCATCAGGTCTTAACTTTACATCTTCATTCAAAGCTATCAATAATTTATTTACATAATTTGTCATACCCAAAGTTTAACAAACTTCGGGTATAAACAAATTAGCCGTTCAGCATAGCCTATTGTTTTAATCTTTCCAATTCAGATTTTAGTGCATCGATATTGGTCAATTCTCTAATTCTGTGGAGAATGCCGTTGACCTCGTCAGGCGTACCCATACGTGATTGACCCATAACAGTATATCTGCCATCTGTCATATTAAAGAGTTCATCACATAACTGCTGTAATTCATCTGGAGCACCTTTTCCAATATCTGTATGCCAGAATGCTTTAATCAATCTTGTAGTCTTTTTAAGTTCTTGTACGCCGGCTTCATCCGTTACCTTGAAGCTGTCTGACAAAATACTTGCAAATTTATCTGTAAATTTCTTTATGTCTTCAGCTCTTGCAATTATATCTTCAAGCTGTTGTATCCTTTCTTGTTTTGCCGCATTTGACGCTCCGGAAGATGCTTCATCAGCTCTTGAGCGGTTACCGCTTTCATTCGAACGTCTTTCGTTTCCTGTTTCATAAGCGTGACGCTGGTATTCAAATTCCTTAACTGTTATTTTTCCGTTTGCATCTATAGAAAATTCATATGAGATACCGCCTTTACGAAGCACTGCAACTTCTCCATTTACAAGTTTATTCATTATGTATGATTGAGTTTCGTTACTGAACAAATGGAGTTTGTACACAAGCGCCCAGTATATATCACTCTGATCCTGAATTTGATATGTTGTTTGCTTATTGTACTCATCGACCTTTGTTTCTTTAATATCGTATTTAGTTTTAATATCAAATTCTTCAAGTTTCACAGCATTACCACGCATTACAAACTGGTACTCAACACCATTTTTCTGGCATCTGAATTCGCCACTTGTTCTCAAATTATTAATAATATTGTTTTGTGTTCTTTCACTGAATAAGTTAAGTTTATCAGCCATACGGTACCTTAAATCATTCATATCACGGAATTGATACATAGTTGTATTTGTGCGTCCGTGTGAAGTATCTGCCCCGCGAGCTCCTGAATATCCCGAGTTGCTTCCATTTGCTCTGCCCGCATGATTAAACGAACTTGAATTACCAGATTGTCGTAATGATAATTTATATTCATCAACCATTCTTTGCGCTGCTGCAAACATACCTGTAGAACAATTCCAGCCATCATCTTTACCAACCCAGCTTGCAATGCCATGTGCAAGTTCAGGGTTTAATCTCATGGCTTCTTCGTACAAAGCTTTTGCGTCTTCTACCGGCGTATAAGCTTCATGAGCAATCCAAGGTTTGCCTTCAACACTGTTCATCAATGCTTTACCATTAGAAGGTTTTCTTGCATATTTTGCAGTTATTTCAGCAATTGCATCTTCCAGTTCTTTGGAAACTTCTCCATCAAAGTACATCGTTATCGGGTCATGCCTTGTTCCCCATGCATCCAAACTCTGAGGAGTTTTATAGTATGCATCTGGAACTTTAATTTTTACCTTTTGTCCCTTGCTGTTGATATATTCACCTTTTTCAAGAAGCATATCAAGTTCACGTAAACAGTTTTTATCAGCTTTTACATTAAGTGAAATTCTATCCACAACATTAATACTTCTGCCCTTTAGTTTTTTAGGCTTTCTCCAACTCCAGCCATTCTGCGGGCTTGTTGTAACAAATTCAAACTCGGCAAACATCGGATTGATATCTGCATCGGTAATACGGCCGGCATTTACACTTTCTGCGTAAGAATAGTCTGCCATGCGTAATTCATCATAATACTTATCACATTTGCTATTAAAGTCCCAACTACGGGCATTATTGTATTGACCAGCCATATCAGGCGACCATTTTGCAGCATAATCAGGGCTCGTAGAGTTTAATACAGTACCGTTAGTAGACATATCTGTAACATATATTTCACCGTTTATCTTTTCAATTTTGAGATGTTGCCCTGAAATATATTCATTATTAATGCATATATCGTTAACTCCGTTAACGGTTCTACCTATCATAAATGAATCGCCATCTTGCATTGCGTTTAATTTAGCTTGCAAATCTCTTAAGTCGATATCAACTTTATTTCCAAGTCTTATTCTTGTGTTAACATCTGCTTTTACGCGCTCGCCTTTCGGACATCTGATATCAGAATTCTTACCGCCAAAAGAATTAATCCAATCTGGCATAGCTGTTCCGGCAGCACGTCTTGCATTTCTGGCTTCATTAACATCATCAACAGCCTTTTTAAATTTCAAGCCAATACTTCTTGCCTTTGCTTTTAATCTATCAAGCAAATCCGTCATTACTTCGCTGAATTTATTGAAATTAGCCTGAATATAAGCTTTTGCTTTTTCATAATCAGCCATAGTTTTGACACGTGCGATAAGTTCTTCTGCTTTTTGATAAGCCTTATAGAGTTTTTCACCGAGTTTCTGACGTAATTCTGCCGCACTAAATCTGGATTTTGGTGCATCAGCAGCTTCTGCAGCATCACTCTTAGGAGCTTCGCTCTTTATCTTAACAAGCCTATCTCCTTCTATTTTGAAGCCTTTTTGTTCAAGCAGAACGGAAATTTCTTTCATTTTGTTAATATTTGCAGCCTTATCAGCGTTGTTTAGTGGTGAATAAGTGACCTCCATTTTTAATCTATAGTATTCTGCAAACAATTCTTCATGATTCATTTCTGCATATGACTTTTGAGATGTTTGAGAGGCACCTTCTGCATGAGTCGAATTATCCGTCTTTGGTTCTTCTGTCTTAGGTTCTTCGGTTTTAGCTTCATCAGCCTTAGGCTCTTCTGCCTTGACATTCTCATTTACTCCGGCTTTTAATTCCGCAGATTTTGCATCTACAGCTGCTTGAAGTTGTTTCTTATAACTTCCGAGCATTTTCTTTTTATTCACAAGTCTGCTAATTTCATTAAGCTCATCTTCTGAATCAATTTTCTTAATATAATCCATTAACTGTTCAAACTCTTCTTTTACAAGCCCCTTATCGGAGTTTAACATTGAATGGATATAGCTTTTCTGTGCCTCATCAGTAACATTAGGTTTAGGGGTTAAAACCTTAACTCTGGCATCAATTGCATCATAAAGTTTTCTATAATTAGCAGTTACTCCGCCGTATGTTAGTTCTTTTTGTCTTAACTTATTTTTAAGTTCATTTAAAACATTTATGTCATTGGTATTTTTTATATAATCACTCAATACACGAACATCTGAATCATTTAATACGCTATGTTTTTCAAAAATATGGTTTATAGTATTTTGCGTATTTGCTTCTTTTGCAGCATCATAAGCAGCTTTTTGTGGAGAAGTAAGTTTTTTCTCTGCTTCGTCAATCTTAGCCATAAGCTCACGTCTCAAATCCCTATCAGCAAGTGCTTCTACTTCAGCGCGAATTCTTGCGAGTTCTTCACCTGATATATTTGGATTATTTAAAGCTTCATCTACTTCCGCGCGAATAACTTCTGCTTTTTTAGACCCAACATGAACATTGGAAGGATGCGCAGCACCATGAGATGTTGCCTTATCAAGATTTTCCGTGCCTGTTTCTTTAGCCTGTTTAGCCGACACAGCATGACCTACTGCGTTTGCGCCTAATGACAGAACAAATGCCTGCAAGAAGCTTGCTTCATCAAATTGACCGTGCTGACAGTACATTTGTACAAGTGATTGGATAGTATCACTCGATACTTCAAATCCGCAGGCTTCCGCTCTTGCAATAATTATAGACATTTTTTCTATTGTTTCAGTGCTTACATTAGGGAATTTTGCAGCAAGCTGGGCTTTTTTAGCTTCAAGCACACCTTTACCAATTTTTCCGGCTTGATTTTGCATCTTATATGCAATCTCTTTTGCTTTTTCTAAAGCCTCTGCCACTTTACCCTTTGGTAACCGTGCAAGCCATTTATTCTGACTGACAATTGCGCTCCCACCTTTTGCAAAAGTTTCAGCAATCTGTCCTATTTTTACTCCGACTGCTGCTAATGCACCATCCCAGAATGCTTGTGAAACATCTGAAGTCCATTCTGAATTTGTCCACCCGTCAGCATCTGTAGAGTTTTCAAGAGCATTCAAACCTAGCGATGCTCCTGCTGTCATTGCAAATACAGCTAGTGAACCGCCGCCGGTGAATGGAGCTGCGATTATAGCACCAATCATTACACCAATATTAAGAACAGTTTTTCCTGTTTCTATTGTTGAGATATAATCTTCTATCATAGAGTCTGGTGCATCTACACCGAAGGCATCGCGGTATTCTTTTTTGAATCCTTCAACTTTGCTTTCATATCCGTCGCTTAGCATTTCAGAAACTTTACTGCTGTTAGAATTTAGCGGAATATCAACTCCAAGCATAGCCTTTGAAACATCTGCAAGACCTTGTTTTAACTGATTTGCAATTTCTTGAAGTTTTGCGGCAGAAACCGGTTTTCCTGACTTGTCAACAATAACACCGTTTTTATAACTGTATCCTAGCCCTTCAAGACTTAATTTTTTACCTGACATATTAGATAATTTTTCTAATGTATCAATTATTGCAGAAGCATACTGCTGCTCTGTACGAGCGGTACTGAGTTCGTCCCAGCAGGCAGTAATATTATCTTTTGCATATTCCATGCAAGCTAATCTCTGAGCCTGATTTGCAACATTTTCTACTTTTTCTGCATCAAAGTTAATACCAACATTGCGTTCTTTAAATACTGCTTCAAAGCTTACAGCAACCTCTTTACCGTTTTCGATTTTTGCAAGTTTGCCATCTGCTGCTAATTTTAATAAGCGCAAAGTTTCTGTATCATGCTCAATTCTTGCAGCAATTTCCTCACGAGTTGTACCTATTCCATAAGCCTCACAAAAAGCATTTAAAGCACCGGAAACAACACCTTGACTATCTAGAGCTTTTTGATAATCTTGTTTCATCTGCTCCAGCTTCTGTTCAAAAACCTGTACTGTCATCTGGTATGCTGCTTTTTTATCTTCCGGAATATTCTGCACCTGTTTTGTTTCAACATACATATTATCAGAACTATCTGTATTTTCTTTATACGCATCCGAAATAGTTTCTGCCAGAGGAGCTACTATTAAAAATTTACCAAGACCATTCCAGAATTCAGCTTTTGACTTGTATTCGGCTTTTTCTTTATTGAACTGCTCTAAGACCTTTGCAAGAGAAGAACCTTTCTTTTTAAGCAGCTCATCAACCATGTTTGCTACCTCACTGGTTCTAATTGCCATAATACCTTTTGCTCTTACATTAAAGTCAGGGCTTTGTATTAATCTAAAAACAACTTCAACTGTTTTTGTTCCGCCAAGAATTGTATTTGCAGCCAATTCTGCATATACTAAATCGCTCTTTTCCTGTCCGAGTTTCTTCGTTAAGAAATCATCAAACCCTGCTTGATGTTTGGTTTTTAGCAATTCTAGAACTTTTGAGTAAACACGTTTGTCTTTTATTTGCTGTACTGCATCCTGTATATTAGAGAAATCTCCTTCCAGAATTTGCAAAGCAGCCTGTTCTGCACGTAGATTTATAATTTCCTGTTCAGTATAAGCTCCTTGTTTAATAAGCATTTCGTTGAATTTACGAATTTCTTTATGATCTCTTGAAATTCCCATAAAGGTATCGCATTCATCATACAAGATAGCCTGTAAGTAACTCTGGCCGGCTATTTGCGGTTTTATGCCTTTTTTCTCGCAGTATTCTTTAAGCTTTGCTTCAACTGCCCTTCTATCCTCCGGAGAGTCGATAGCTTTTATTGCCTGTTCTAGATATTCAATGTTTGTTCCAGCGCCTTCTACAGCTTCTTGGGTAAGGTCTTTTATTGCCTTAGCTTTTTGTTCACCTTGAATAGCATTTGTTTCAGCTAAAATACCATCTAGATACTTGCATTCAGATTCCCACATTTCACCTTCACAATAATCGCGAAGATTTTCACAAGGAGACCCTAAACCGTAGAATGTACGATGGTTTACAAGTATCTCATTAACTAATTTGTAAACTTCTCTAGCCTGAGCATTATCTTTTTCTCTGTTGCCGGTCGGTTTCGGACATTTAATCATCCTTACGCCTTTTTTGATTTTTTCACAATCTGTGCCAAATCCGTCACCACCGTCAAAGATTACTCTTGCGGCCATTCTTGCTTGAGCTTTATTAGCTTCCTGACCGGTTAAAGTTCCATTTGATATCCATTTCTGAACAACCTGTTCTAAGTAATCAGATGAATTATAGGTGTGAACTGCAGAATGATTTGCTTCTTCATAAATAAGTTTTTCTATAGGAGAATATTTTTCATCTGTATTATAACCTTTTAGCGCAAGAAGTCTGTTTACTTCTTTTAACTCTTCCGGTTTATCAATTCTTGAAATAGCTCTCTTAAGTGCATCTATATCATTCCAGCCGGAAATTGCTTTTTCTATATCAGCAACAATTTGTGCAGCAGAAGATCTTTGAACTGATTTCTGCTCAGGTGAAACATCATTTGCATCCCCGGCTTTATATTTTTCGGTTGCATTATTCATTGCATTCCTAATTTTTGCAGCAGCATTATTTATCCAGTTATTAAGAGTATCTATATCGTTAATTTTTTGATAATCACCAAAATAAATTCCTGTTACACCTAGTGCCTTAGCCTGAGCTGCGAGTTTTTTGCATATGTGTTCTTTTACGGTATTAATATCAAGGCCCCATTCATCATCTATATCTTTCGCAAGAGATACACCATACTTACTCTGATATGAAGCCACAACAAAAGCAACATTCTCATATGTTATAGTTTTTAAAAGTCCAATTGTCTTAGAATTTGTTGAAGCACCTGATATCTGGCTGTGAAGAGCTTCTGCAAGTTCATCAGCTTGTTTCTGGATTGTAGCTGTGTCATATTTTTTTCTAGTTTTTATTCCCTGAACACTATCATAAATTGATGGGCAATGTTTTTTAAATTCAGCACCGCTGATTTCTTTACCTTTAGGATCATAATAACGTATATTTCCATCTTTATCTTTTGTTACATAGTAACCATTGTTACCTTTAGCAACGACCTGAGGTTTATTAGCTTCTGCCTCTGCTCTTTGTCTTGCTTCTTCTGCTCTCCTTTGCGCATCTTCATTATATGCAGCAATTGCTTCTTCTTTTGTCTGTCTGCCTTGAAGAGCAGCATCATCCGCAGCAAGTTTACGAGGAATTTTAATCTCTTCCCCAACATTGAAGTAAGCATTAGGGTACTTGCCTCTAACTTTACCGGCATTTGCCTTAATCAAATCTTTTACATTAACACCAAATTTATTCGCAATATCTTCAATCGTTTCACCATTCTGAACAATAATTCCAAGGGTATTGCCATTTTCATCATACCTTACATTATAAGTCTGGCCGTTTCTTACTTTAGTCTGCTCTATATGTCTATCCTGATTATCATAACTATCTGTTACATCTGTATTATCTTCACTGTAACTGTCTGAATAATTACCATCCGAATCATATTTTTTTGTGTGTGTAGGCTGTCCATTCTGAGTTATAACCTCTGTTTTTCCATCCTCATTATAAGTACGCTCAATATTCTTGCCGTCAGATGTTGTAACAGTTTCTCCTGTTTTTATGCCATTTTCGTCATAATTATAAACTGTTGTATTACCGTCTTTTACGGTTTTTACAAGACGAGGGGATCTGGTATTACCATCATCAATATATTCATACTCTTCAATGCTGCCGTCTTCTTTCTTGCACACCTGACTTATAGGCTTTTCTTCTGCATCATACTTAATTGTGGTAATGCCTCTATGCTTACTGCTGGTAATTACTTCCTGTGTTTTCTTATTATCTTTATAAGTAGTTGTTACGGTTTCATCCCCTTCTGTAACACTTTCTTCTGTTTTAACGTCGTCCTTATCTCTAGTAGTTGAAATAGTCTTACCCCCGTTTTTTACTGTAATAATTCTAGAACCGTCGGGAAAAACTTTCTCAATTTTACCATTCTTATACTCTATAATTTCAACATCAGGATTTGTTTTGTCTTTTGTAATTTCTTTTACATCTTCTGAAAGAGCAGACAGTTTATTCAAAAGAGCATATAAAGCATCTCTGCCTTTTCTGCCTATCTTTTCTCCATCTAATTCATATTTTCTGCCTTCTCTTTTAGACAGGGCATTATCTTCTCCGGCAAGATTTTTGACTTCCACAAAAAAAGCTTCTAGCTCACTTCTGCTGAGCATATTGTCATTAGGATTTGAATCAATTTTATTTAATATCTGTTCAAATACAGGCTTTAATTTTTTATCAACATCTTTAAGAAGCTCATCTTTTTTGATACCGCTTCTAATTTTGCTAAAATCAATTTCACCATACTGCCCTTTTTTTCCCAACGACAAATTCTCTGACATCTTACGCCCTTTCTAGTTCTAATTTTTCTTACATCTTTTCTTTATTGAACTAACATTTTCTGCAAAATGTTATATTATATTTGTATTTACGGCATAATCTGATAAAACTTTAATTTTTCGCATCAAATTGTTACAAAAATTAATATTTTTTTCCACCCCAAATGTCCAAAAACATTGAAGCCATAACATTTTGCAGAAAATGTTATGGTACGGATAAAAAAGGTTGGCCGTACTTCTGCACAGTCAACCTAGCTTTTGTTATATCTTATACCTTAATAAACTTCCCCTATTAATAAAATTTCTGCACTAGGATGTCCATCACAACCTTTAAAAAAGTTAAACTTATACCCCAAGTTTAAACTTTCTAACCAGGGTTTTATTTTATAGAAATCATGATAGTTATGATAAATACTAATCAAAAGTATAGGTTTTTGTTCTTTTATAGTATTTATTGCACCATCCAAAAGTTGCTGTTCAAAACCTTCTACATCTGTTTTTATTAATCCGACTTTTAAATTATATTTTTTTACATAATCATCTAGACAAACCGTTTTACATTGTTGAGTAGAAGCATCGCCGTTAACTTTGTTTGTACATAAAGTACTACCCCCATACTCTCGTACTTCGATGGCTTGTTCACTGTTTCTATCACCTAAAGCCATATTTTCATATACAATATTATGTAAGTTATTAAGTTGAATAGTTTTTTCGCCTAATTCATAAATTTCTTTAACAGGTTCAAATGAGATTATTTTATTATGAGGACAAAACTCTCTAAAGATAAGAGCTGAATCTAGAACATATCCGCCTCCATCAATAATAACTGCGTTCTCTTCCATTTTTTCAAGAGTCTTTAAAACTTGCAGCCCATTTTGGTCCACAAACACATTGCTATAGAAATGAGCTCGAGGACTCTTAGGTAATTTAAAATTTTTGTACTGTATATATTCATCATAATCTTGAATTTCATATTCCATATCAACATGAGCCTTATAAGCTTGAAACTCTTCTTCTGTATAAAAATTTTCCGGCAAAAAAATCTTTGAGTACTTTATCTTTTCTATAGTATTTAAAATTTTATTTAAATTATATAAACTTTCTTCTTCCAAATTAGCCTTTAAAGCCTCTACATTTTGTTTATGTTCTTCCAAATTTGAAACTTGATTTGCATTTAACCCATGCAAATAATCCACGCTGATATGAGGAAGGACTTTAAAAGCAAGCATACCTAGATTATATTCTAATGCATTTATTCTTCCTCTCTCATTACTTAACCTTTGTCTTAATCTTTCTATTGCATCATGTTTTATTCTGAATGCTTGTTTTTTCTCTTTGTCAAAAATAAATAGTGATAAAAATTTTGTTAAACCTCTGTTCATAATAGCTCCTTTAAACTCACTTTTAAACGCCATAACATTTTAAATAAAATGTTATGGTTATTGTCATTATTGAACAATAGGCAGGATTAAAAATAAAAGAATTTATTTACATAATAACTTATTAGTGCTATCTTTTAACATATAACATTTTATTTAAAATGTTATATAAAAAGAGAAGTGCCGTAATAAACAACACCTCTCTTTGAAATTTGCAGTTTTTAAATTACAAACAATTTTTTATATCATCTATAATAAGTTCAGGAGTTAAATGATACCGCTGGTATAATTCTTCAAGCGGAACTCTGTCAGTGAACTCTTTTCTGGCGCCGAAATTCAACACCTTCATATCAGAGTTACCAAAATATGAAGCAATTTTTTCTCCAAAACCGCCTTCAAGAGCTCCATCTTCAAGTGTGATAACAAGCTTGTGATTTGCCTTCAAGCTTTCCATAAGTTCTTCATCAACGCCGGAAATAAAGTGAGGGTTTATCAAGGTTGCAGAAATGCCCAAATTTGCTTTTAGAGCATCTTTTACCTTAACACCAAGATGGAAGAAATTACCAAGCCCTAGAATTGCAACTTCTGAACCACTTTCAACAACCTGATACTTATTTATCTTTGAATAATCCGTAGTATCCTTTTCTCCTGTACTTATTACTTGAGTGAATGGGACTCTAATTACTACCGAATGAGCGCTCTGAGAATTTGCCCAATCCATCATTGAAATATATTCTTCTTTATTCACAGGTGCAAGATATACAACATTAGGGATATTACAAATCAAAGGAATATCATACTTGGAAAGATGTGTTGCATCCATGCCTGTAATACCACCCCAGAAAATAAGAATAGTCGCAGGTGCATTATTAAGTGCCAAATCTTGAGACAGCTGGTCATACGTTCTTTGTATAAAAGAACTCATTACAGCAAGCATTGGTTTTGCTCCGCCTTTAGCGAGCCCAGAAGCAAATGCCACAGCGTGTTCTTCTGCGATACCAACATCAACATAATTTTTACCCAGTTTTTTTCTGAATTCTGGAGTAAATCCGCTTACCCCCGGAGTTGCTGGAGAAATAGCGATAATTGAACTGTCCTTTGATGCTCTGTCAAGAATATAATCAGCAGTTATACTTTCATAACTTTCTTTACGGATAGCATTCTCTGCAACAGGCTTTTTGTCAAGTTCACCCGGAACAATCCAGTGATAATGTTCTTTGTCAACTTCTGCTTCATGCAAACCTTTACCCTTGATTGTATGCATATGAACCAATACGGGATGGTCAGCATCTTTTACTCTGTCAAATACAGATATTAATTCATTAAAATCGTGTCCGTTATCTATATAATAATAGTCAAAGCCGAGTGTTTTAAAGAAATTATTTTCTGCCTGCCCTTTTGTATCTCTTAAAAGCTTAAGGTTTGAATATAAGCCGCCGTGATTTTCTGCAATAGACATATCATTATCATTTACAACAATAATGATATTACTGCCAAGAACAGCAGCATTATTAAGCCCTTCCAAAGCTTCTCCTCCGGTTAAAGACCCGTCGCCAATAATTGCAACAACATTTTCCTTACCGCCTATCAAATCCCTAGCCTTTGCTAATCCACAGGCAAGACTGACAGAAGTAGAAGTATGTCCTACTTTAAATAAATCGTGCGCACTTTCTTCCGGTGCTGTATAACCCGTATAAGTATGATACTTTGCCGGATTTGTAAACCCTTCTTTTCTTCCGGTCAAAATTTTATGCGGATAACACTGGTGAGAAACATCAAATACGAATTTATCAACAGGAGAATTAAACACCCTGTGAAGTGCAATTGTTGCCTCTACCATGCCTAAATTCGGCCCCAGATGCCCTCCGGTTGTGTTTACCTTTTTCAATATTAAATCTCTTATCTCAGCAGACAGCAGGTTCATTTCCTCTGCACTTAACCCCCGCAAATCTTCCGGAGTATTAATCTTATCCAAAACCATTAACGTTTTTTCCATTTTCGCTCCTTTCTTATAATTAATTATTATATTACAACCTTAGACCTACTCTCAGTCAAGAGGAAACTAAAAAAAATTCTCACTACATATCGTCTAGCCATTCCGGCCTTACCCCGGTTGGGAATGCCGTTATTTATTGTATCTGTTCTAATGAACTAAAGAAAGGAGATTATATGTTCTACAATGTATTAAAAGCCAAAGATATTGTTAATTTGGATGAAACCAAATTCGACAGACAGGTACTTATGGAAAACGGCGACAGCTGTTTAAACATAATTGCAATCAAAAAAGGAGAAATAATAGACACGCATACTTCAATTGCTGATGCAGCTGTTTACGTAATTGACGGCGAGATTGAGCTGCATTTTGATGCTGAAAAGTTTAAACTCGACAAAGGTGAAATTCTCATGTTCAAAAAGGACAAAGAACATAAAGTTCATGCCCTTAAAGACTCTAAATTCTTACTCATCAAGATATAAAACTATGCGCGGAAGTTATTCCGCGCATTTAATTATATTGAACTAATTCTAAAGTATTATTTTGTTACATTTCTTTACAATTTCTTACCGTATGGAAAATCGCGGGTTTCGGCGGAAAATCAAAAGTTTCGAATGCCTAACATTTTATAAAATCATTGATTATCTGTTATGTTGTTGGTATAAATTTGCATGGACGATTAGTCCTTTAGTAGTACACAAAAGAAAAGGTTTAAAAATTATGACATTACCAAACGTAGCTTATTTCTCAATGGAAATAGCAATGGATCAATCACTCAAGACATATTCTGGTGGTTTAGGATTTTTGGCAGGTTCACACATGTTATCTGCCGGTTATTTGCAAATGCCTATGGTAGGTGTAACTATGTTATGGTCATATGGTTACTATGATCAAAGAATCGACCATTCAGGCAACGTTGAAGTAGCTTACATCAGAAAATATTATGATTACCTTGTTGATACAGGTATCACGGTAGAAGTTGACACTTTTGGAGAAAAAGTTAAGGTTAAAGCATTCAGAGTTGACCCTGAATTATTTGGCACTTGCCCTGTTTACCTTCTTACAACTGATATTGACGGTAACAGCGACTGGGCTAAGAGCATTTCTCACAAGCTTTATGATGGAAATGAAAGAATCAGAATTGCTCAGGAAACAGTTCTTGGTATTGCAGGTGTTAGAGTTCTTCAAGCAGCAGGTTACAACTTTGATGTAATCCACATGAACGAAGGTCACGCACTTCCTGCAGCTTTTGAACTTCTTAGACAATACAACGGCAACCTTGATGAAGTTAGAAGAAAAACTGTATTCACAACTCACACTCCTGTTGCTGCCGGTAACGAAGTTCACTGGGTTGATACATTATTAGAAGGCGGGTTCTTTGCCGGTGCTTCTAGAGAAAGAGCTCTTCAATTAGGCGGAGAAAACTTCTCTCTTACAGTTGCAGCTTTAAGAATGTCAAGAATTGCTAACGCTGTATCTCAGCTTCACGGTCTTGTTGCTAACAAGATGTGGGAATGGGTTGACGGAAGATGCCCTATTAGAGCTATCACCAATGCTGTTAACCTTCACTACTGGCAAGATAAGAGAATGAACGGAGATAAATCTTTCGACGAATTACTTGCTGCTAAACGTGAAATGAAAGAAGAATTATTCAAATACGTTGCTAACGTTGCTGGTAAGAGATTTAATCCTGATGTATTAACTATCACCTGGGCAAGAAGATTTGCTGATTACAAACGTGCATGGTTGATTTTGATGGATAAAGACAGAATTAACAAACTATTAGATGAAAATAAGGTTCAAATCATCTTTGCTGGTAAGTTCCATCCGGATGATGTAATGGGTAAAGAAATGTTCAACAAGTTATTGAACAGATCTCACACATTAAAGAACGTAGTAGTTCTTCCTGGTTATGAATTACAACTATCAGGTATGCTGAAACGCGGTACTGATGTATGGTTAAATACTCCGTTAAGACCGTTTGAAGCTTCAGGTACTTCTGGTATGTCAGCTAATGCTAACGGTGCTCTTCACCTTTCTACTTTTGACGGTTGGACTGTTGAAGGTACATTCCCTGGCATTAACGGCTACACTGTTGAATACCCTGAACTTGATGATGATATGCCTTGGGAAGAAAGACACTGGAAAGATCATGAATGTATGATGGATATCATCGAAAACCAGATTATTCCTACTTACTACAACAACAAGCAGGAATGGGCTAGAATGATGAGGCAGGCTATCAGAACTGCTGAAGCTTACTTCAATTCTGACAGAATGGTTATTGAGTACTACAACAGATTGTACAAGCCAATCGCTCATGACGATTGCTCTGCTGGAGAAAAGAAGAAAGAATTAAATATTTCTGAAACTCCTACATTTGATGCTTGGACTTACTCAAATATCAAGTAGATAAAAAAAAGACCGGTTTTAAAAACCGGTCTTTTTTTTATTCCTCAAACGGTATTGTTATAATAAATTTATTACCTTTTCTTTCTTTTGTCATTTTATCCCCTTCGACCTTTTCGTCAAGATAATATGCCTGAGAGAAATTCATGATATCTTCTCTGTGGTGTTCCTTTTTTTCAACTTCGCCAGAAACAGTAACTACGTTATCAACAAGCTTGACATCAATATTTTTTTCGCTTCCGCCTAGAGGTTTCAAATCTACTATTAACTTATACTCGCCCGGTTCTTTCACTAGATTTACAAGCATAGGTGCCATTTTAGGCTCAAACGGGTTATCCCCGAAGCGCTGTTCCATACGTTCAATACGCTTTTGCTCATGCCTCATCATTTTTTCCATTTTACGCATCTGGTATGACGGGTCTGTCATTCTGTTAAATGTCATGTCTGCTACAAAATAAAAAGCTAAAAAAGCGCCTATAAGTGTCGCTAGAATGACTCCTAAAGTTCTTAACCAGTGACTTTTGTGTTCGTAATGGTATTCTCTGTTGTTCTCTTCAATCATAAAAATCTCCTTTCTTTATTCTTGTTTTGTACCTCATGATAATATGTAAATCAATAGCCGAAGAGGGTATATACCAATTACCCGACTGGAATAATATTTATATCTGTTTATCTTTAAGTTATAATAACTTTAAGCGAGGTGTTTATGAAGAAATCATTAATAAAGTATCCTTTTTTGACAAGAGAAGTAGAGATTTATGAGCGTGACAACGGGCATAAAATTGTTCTTGCGCATAAAGAAGGCGGGATGGTAAATATATCATCCTGGGTCAAAACAGGTTCTATAAATGAAAATGATAAAAACAATGGAATCTCTCATTTTCTTGAACATTTAATGTTTAAAGGTACTCATAAACATAAGGCTGGTGAATTTGATAAAATACTTGAAGCAAGAGGCGCTATTGTAAACGCTGCAACGTGGAAAGATTACACATTTTATTATGTAACCCTTCCGAAAGGTGAGAACAATGAAAACTTCTATAAAGCAATAGAACTTCATGCCGACATGATGATAGACCCTGTAATACCTGATTATGAAATGGGTGCACCGTTTGATATAAATGACAAAACCGTCACAGACAAACGTGAACGTCATGTTGTAATAGAAGAAATTCGTATGCGCAAAGACCAGCCTTGGACAAAGGTTTATAATGCGACAAATCATGCAATGTACACTTCACATCCATACAAACGCGATGTTATAGGCACGCCAGAAATTATTTCACAGGTATCTCAGGAAGAGGTTATGAACTATTACAGAACCTTCTATTCTCCAGAAAACGTAACTACAATTGTTGTCGGCGACTTCGACAGCGAAGATATTCTTAACCGTGTAGTTGAAGGATTCAGCTGGGGAGATAGACCTCATCCTCCTGAAAAAGATTTCGGGCCGGATACTCCAGTAAAGGAAACAGTCTATATTGAGAATAAAGCAAATATAAATTCTTCGTTTATGATGTTTGGTTTTCTTGGAGCCATGGCAAAAGATTTAAAAAATATTATTGCACTTGAGATGCTTGCTGTAATACTTGGCGAAGGTGCAAGTTCAAGATTATATAATAATTTGATAGAAAATCAGCCAGAGCATATATTTAACATGATTGATGCAGAGAATTACTCATTCCGTGATGGTTCTAACTTCTTTGTACAGGCAAATTTTAATCCTGAATACAAAGAAAAAGCTATTGAACTTGTTAAGGAAGAAATTAAAAAAGTTCAAAATGAAATTACTGAACGAGAAATTAATAAAGCAAAGAAAAAACTTAAATCCCGTTTTGCCTGTGAAGCTGAAACAGTTTCTGATATCGGTGAAGCTATAGGATATTATATGACTGTATGCGATGACTTAAATCTGGCAGAAGAATATCTGCCTATTTGTGAATCAATCACTATTGAAGATTTAAAAGATGCCGCAAAGAAATATTTAGATCTTAATCATGCCGTTATTTCTATTTTGAGTCCGGATAATAAATAAAATCAATTTTTCTGGCATTTTTCCAGAACAGTTACAGTTACATTTTGTGCATCTTTCGTTGCATTTCTATACAGCTCTATTAACCGTGTTTCAGCTGGTGTAATACGAATTGACTGGGGTGTTGCTACACCATAAAAAGCAGTAATATCTACATTATAAATTTTACACAGCATTAATAACGTATCGCCATAAGGAGTTGTTTCTCCGCTTTCCCACTTACTTATAGTTGCTGCAGTCTTATGTATACGTTTTGCAACCTCACGCATACTTAACCCTGCTTTTTGTCTGCATAATCTTAACTGAAGCGGCAATGAAGTACTTAAAGACTCTACCGTTTTTTCTTTTGATTTGGTCATAAATATTTCTCCTATACCATAATTATATCGAAAAATTAAATATTTAAAAATTTGCTTGACAATAAGCCGGATGTGTTTTATTATTCACATGTTAATTATTGCGATACTGTTAATCTATAATACACTTTGGAGAAAATATGATTACTCTGGAAGAAAAAGTAAAAGAATTTATAAATACAAATGGGATTAAAAAAAAATTCTTTGCTAATCTATTAGGAATTTCTGTAGCTAAGTTAAGCGCTATGCTGCAAGGCAAAAGAAAAATGAAAGCCGATGAATTAATTATTTTTTCAGAGTACTTCAACTTAAAATCGGATTTTTTTGCTGATGTTAATTATTTACAGGAGTGTAATTGATGGAAACAAAAGTCTCTGTTATAATTCCTGTTTATAATACAGAAGAATATCTTGGTAATTGCCTGACTAGTATTTGCACCCAGACACTTGAAGATTTAGAAATAATTTGTATCAACGATGCTTCTGAGGATAACTCTCTTAATATACTCAATGATTTTGCAAATAAGGATAAGCGCATAAAGGTAATTAATTTTAGCCTTAATAAAGGCGCTGCTCAAGCAAGAAATTACGGAATAGAGATTGCAAAAGGCGAGTTTATCAGTTTTATTGACAGCGATGATTATCTGGAAACAGCCGATTTTTATGAAAAATTATACAATAAAGCCATACAAACAAATGCAGATATTACAAAAGGATTATATAAAAACTCGTCAGATAATACTGTTTTTAAAGAAATAAATAATAAGATTAAAGAAAATAAGAATAATTTCTGTTCAACATATTGCAGTGCTATTTTCAGAAGAAGTCTGCTAATCAATAATAATATCACATTTCCTGAAATTATTGATATGGAAGATCCGGTATTTGCTTTTGAAGCAGCATTACACGCCAATAAAATTGAAATAGTTGAAGACTTGTATATCGTAATTACACAGCGAGATAATTCTCTAACCAGAAGACAGCTCTGTTTCCAACAGCTTAAAGATAAGATTAAAGGGATGGAGATTTTATTGCATCTGGCAAATTCTAATTCTATTACGCCAGAGGTTTACAGCTATGTCTTAGGCTACTGGTTTGTAACAATAATACAGGATGTATTAAACAAAAATAATTCTCGCATTTTCAGTGAATATCTATTCTGCAAAATGGCAGGGATTTTCAGAAACTTTAAGTTTAATGTTGACATAAATGCGACTTTTTACAATTTCTTTAATAAGAACCTAAGTGAATTTTATTACTTTGATAAAGAGGAACTAAAAAAAATTATCGATACAAAAGATATAATCTCTTTTGATATTTTTGATACACTTCTTTTACGTCCATTTTTAGCCCCGTCTGATGTTTTTAAATATATGGAACAACAATATAATATACCAAATTTTGCACTTACAAGGCTCGTTAGCGAAAAGAAAGTACGCATGGTTAAGGCTATTCGCGACAGAAGAATAGAAGATATAACAATTGATGAAATATATTCTAAACTCGATAAAAATCTCAGAGATAAAGAAATGGAGATTGAAGCACAAATATTACAATGTAATGAAGAAATTCTTGAAATCTATAATTATGCACTAGAACAAGGAAAGCAAATTATAATAACATCAGACATGTATCTTCCTACAAACTTCCTTGCACAAGTTCTGAATGATAAAGGTTTTAAAAATTTCAGTAAATTGTCCGTTTCAGGTGAAATTGGAAAATGTAAGGCTACCGGAAACTTATATAAATTCATTATCCAAGATTTAAATATAAGTCCTGATAAAATATTACATATTGGTGATAATAAAATTTCTGATATAGAAAAAGCTAAAGAAAACAGTATCGAAGCTTTCTATTATAAAAACATTTTCGAAAGATTTAAAATTTCGAAAATAAACAACTATGCTTTTGAATATTTTGATAACTATGCAATTGATAAGATTAGCAGTTCATCAATTATCGCATTGTCAGCAATTAATTGGATTAATCAGAATGACAAATCTAATTACTGGAAAGATTTAGGTTATAATATCGGCGGCCCGCTAGCGCTTAGTGTTGTAACAAGCATATTTACAATAGCAAAGCAGCGAAATCTTAGCGATATATTCTTTGTTGCCAGAGATGGTTATATGCTTAAATTAGCATATGATTTAATTAAACCTGAAAATGCACCAAAAAGTCATTACATATACGCTTCCAGACGAATGAAAAACTTATGTATAAATGATAATCCTATATTTAGCGAAATAACTAAAAATAATTATCAAAAATACGCAGCTTCAATCAAATTATCCGGAGAAAATATTGGAATTGTTGATACCTGTGCAGGTAATTTTTCCGCACAAACATTAATTGAAAAGTTTTTCAGCGCAAAAAGTTTTCTCGGGATTTATATAGCGTCAACGCTTAATTATAAATATAATTATATAAATTTAAGCATCAAACCGCACTCCAACAAAGCAATAGGCTTTAGTTGGGATTTAATCGAGTTTCTTTTTACATCAAACGAAGCGCCTGTTGAAGATATGAAAAATGAAAAACCTGAATATAGAAAACTTCTAAATGATAATGACTTCTTCAGATTAAGCCTATTCCCTTTTATTTCAGAAGGAATACTTAATTTCGTAAAAGATTACACTAAAATATTTGGAATACAAAGTTTCAATTTTGATGCCGATCAAGTATTTGAATATATCAAATGTTTTTGGCAAAATATGAGCTTTTTAGACTATTATATGCTTTCGCAGGTAAAGCATCCTACAGATTCTGCACAACAAGTTTATGTTTCTTTAACACTTGCAGATGAGGAAAGAATAAAAATATTAAACAAAAAAGTGGGTAAAAAACTGGAACTTATACACAATTAATAAAAAAGGCGGCTCTTGAAAAGCCGCCTTTTAAATACATATCTCGAAAAATTATCTCTTTGAGAATTGGAATCTCTTACGAGCTCTTTTTCTACCATATTTCTTACGTTCTTTAACTCTTGCATCACGAGTCAACAAGCCTTCTGAACGTAATACATTTTTATATTCCTCATTAACTTTCAATAATGCTCTTGAAATACCGTGTCTGATAGCCGCTGATTGAGCAACGATACCGCCGCCAACAGCTTTAACTCTTACATCATACTTGTCTTGATTTTCAGTTAAAACAAGCGGTCTGTAAATCATCATTTCAACAGCCGGCATATTACCAATATAAGCACCTAATGTTTTTCCGTTAACGAAAATTCTGCCTTTACCTTTTACAAGTTTTACAACTGCAACAGCGCACTTTCTGCGGCCTGTAGCCATTATTTCTTTAGATTCAGCCATTACTTAGACTCCTTTCCCAATACAACAGGTTTTTGAGCTGCATGCGGATGTTCAGGACCGCAATATACTTTCAACTTGTTGAACTGTTCAGCGCCAAGAGTGTTGTGCTGCAACATTCCCTTAACAGCTTTTTCAATTAACTTTGTTGCATCTTTTTCACGAACTTCTTTAACAGAAGCTGCTTTTAAACCACCCGGGTAACCGGTATGGTGATAATAAATCTTATCAGTTTCTTTATTTCCTGAAACTACAACCTTTTCAGCATTAATAACGATAACAAAGTCACCGGTATCAACGTTAGGTGTATATTCAGGTTTATTTTTTCCTCTTAAAATGTTTGCAATTCTTACAGCTAAACGACCAAGAATTTCGCCTTCTGCATCAATTACATACCATTTTCTTTCAACTTCAAGAGGTTTTGCTGAATATGTTTTCATGCTTTTTATCTCCGTAGTATTAATATTTTACCTTTACCAGTGTCAGACCATACGGGCTGACTGTTTGCCCCGCCTTACGGCGGTCACCTGCCTCAAGAACATTTTTCATATGCTCTACAGGCAGGTTATGCCCCTCTATTTCAAGAAGCGTACCGACTATTGTTCTTACCATATTATAAAGAAATCTGTTTCCTTCAATATGTATAAACACTCTATCACCTTGTTTCTCAACATCTGCTCTAGAGATAAAACAAACTTTGCTCGGGTTAAGCGTTCCGGAACTTTTAAAGCTTGAAAAATCATGTTCGCCCAGAAGGAAATTCAAAGCGGTCTGCATCCGCTCTATATCCAATTCATATTTCACTCTTAAGATATCACCGTCAAATGCCTGTTTATAACGTCTGTTAATCAGTTCATATCTGTAATATCTTGCCTTTGCAGACTTTTGAGCGTGAAACGAATCCGGTACAATTCTCAAGTTACTGACAGATATATCATCAGGAAGGATTTCGTTCATTTGATAGATAAATTTTGAAGCAACAATTTCTTTATCAGTATCAAAGTGAACGACCTGTCCTAATGCATTTACACCTTTATCAGTTCTTCCGGAGAAGATTGTTTTAATCGGTCTGTTATTAATTTGAGCCTTAGACTCTATCAAAGTACATAATACTTTCTCTAATTCGCCCTGTATCGTGTTACCGACTTCTTTGCCGGCTTCGAACTGTATCTGACTGCCGTCATAGTTCTTACCACGGTACTGAACATCTAGAGCGTAGCGCATTAATTATACCAACTGAATTAATGCCATTTCAGAAGCATCCCCTCTGCGTGGAGGAAGTCTGAATATTCTTGTATATCCGCCCTGTCTAGAAGAATATTTAACGCCAATAACGCTGAATAATTTTCTCAAAACAGTCTGCTTAGCTAATTTTTTGCCTTCCTGCGGAGCATCAAATACTTCACCGGTGGTTGTATCAATTAACTGGCCGATTTCTTTATCATAGATATATTTACCAGCCAATCTTCTTGAATTCAAATCACCTTTTTTAGCCATAGTGATTACATTTTCAGCATATGGCTGCAAAGCTTTTGCTCTTGCCATAGTTGTTTTTATCTCACCATGAGTAAATAGTTCAGTAGCTAATGAACGCAACAAAGCTTTTCTTTGGTCTTGTGCTTTACCAAGTGTATGTTTCTTTGTTTGGTGTCTCATTGTTTTCTTTCCTTTTATATAATTTACTAATTCCTATTATTCTTCTGAACCTTGAATAGCATAACCTTCTTCATCTACTTCCGGATTTGGAGCTAAGTCTAAACCGAAGTGGTGTAATCTTTCAATTACTTCATCTGAAGATTTTTTACCAAAGTTCTTAATATTTAACAAATCATGTTCTGATTTCTTTAACAATTCTGCCATTGAGTTAATGCTTGCTCTTTTTAAACAGTTATATGCTCTTACAGATAATTCAAGCTCATCAATAGTGATTGAAGGTTCTTGTTCGGTTTCTTCATGAGATTCTTCCATAACAACAGCCTTTTCTTCAATATCTTTGTGAGAAGTTTTGCCTGTAATAGATGAGATTTGAACAAAGTGTTCAATAAGCAAATCAGCTGCCTGAGTAAGAGCTGTAGTTACATCTACTGTACCATTAGACCAGATTTCAAGAGTTAATTTATCAAAGTCGATATTGTCGCCGACACGAGCATTTTCAACTTCATAACGAACTCTTTTTACCGGCATAAATGTAGCATCAATAGGTAACATATCAATAGGAGCTCCTGATTTAGAATTTCTTGGAACATCATTTGCTACATATCCTTTTCCTGTTTCTACAACGATATCGGCGTGGAATGAACCGCCGTCAGCTATAGTACAAATCAACCAGTCAGGGTTTACTACCTTTACACCGGCTGGTAATTGGATATCACTTGCCAATACAGGACCTGGTTTGTCTACATCTATTCTCAAATTTTGAGGTTCTTTTGAGTCTGTTTTAATTGCCAAACCTTTAAGGTTCAACATTACGTCAATAACGTCTTCTAATACACCCGGAATTGCTGTGTATTCGTGAGTTATACCCTCAATTCTGCAAGAAGTTACAGCAGTACCTTCTAAGCTTGAAAGTAATACACGTCTAAGTGCGTTACCGATAGTTGTTCCAAAACCTCTTTCTAACGGTTCAATAGTAAACTTACCATATTGTGAACCATCAGAACTGGTCATTGTATTAACAGTTTTAATTTTTAATTCCATATTATTTTCTCCTATCAGCCTATTTTGAATAGTACTCTATAACAAGTTGTTCTTTGAATTCAGGATCTAATTCTTCTCTTTGAGGAATTCTTTCGAATGTAATCTTCAAAGCGTCTTTATCTACTGTTATCCAAGCAGGAGCACAAGATAAATCAATTGCACTCATTACAGTCTTAAGGTAATCGTTGCTTCTTGATTTAATAGTGATTACATCACCTGCTTTAACTAAATATGATGGAATATCTACTTTCTTATCATTAACAAGAACGTGACCGTGGTTAACGATTTGTCTTGATTGTTTACGTGTTACGCCGAAACCTGCTCTAAATAAGACGTTATCTAATCTAGATTCAAGAATTTGAAGAAGGATAGTACCTGTTACACCTTTCTTTCTTGCAGCTTCGTTGTAATATTTTGCGAATTGTTTTTCGCTTACCAAATATGTTAATCTGATTTTTTGTTTTTCATTTAAGTGAATAGCGTATTCAGAAAGTTTCTTTCTTACTGCACCGTGTTGACCGGATGCTGTTTGCCTCATAGAAGATGTTAATTTTCTGTTAGACAAATCTTTTACGCCGTAGTTACGAAATAATTTATTCGTAGGTCCTGTATATCTTGCCATTATTTTCTCCTTTTCTTTTGCAGGGCATCTATGGTTTACTTTTTTGGCTTAAAGCAAGCCCCTGCATATTGTATCTAACTTTATTACACCCTATACACGTCTCTTTTTAGGAGGACGGCATCCGTTGTGAGGAATAGGTGTTACGTCTTTTATCAAAGTAATTTCCAAACCAGCAGCCTGAATAGCTCTGATTGCTGTTTCACGACCTGAACCAGGTCCTTTGATATGAACTTCTACCTTTTTCATACCCTGGTCAATTGATTTCTTTGCAACTAATTCTGCTGCTGACTGAGCTGCAAACGGAGTTCCTTTTCTAGCTCCTTTGAAGCCTGTAGCACCGGCAGTTGCCCAAGCAATAGCATTACCTTGAGTATCTGTAGAAGTTACAATTGTATTGTTAAAAGTGGATTGTATGTGAACAACACCCTGCAATACATTTTTCTTTTCTTTTTTCTTTGTAGTTTTTGGTCTTGCCATTTTTCTTTTCCTTATATTTCACTATTTTTAATTTCGTTTAAATTTATTCCCTATTATTTCTTCTTACCAGCAATAGGTCCTGTCTTTTTACCGCGTCTTGTTCTTGCGTTTGTTTTTGTTCTCTGACCTCTGCAAGGAAGACCTCTTTTGTGCCTCATACCTCTGTATGAGTTGATTTCTTGAAGACGTTTAATGTTCATTGTTACTTCACGTCTTAAGTCACCTTCAATATTGTATTCAGACAATGCATTACGTAATTGTTTAATATCATCATCTGTTAAGTCATCTGTTCTTAAATCAGGTGAAATACCTGTTACTTCAAGAATCTTTTTGCTTCTAGCAGGTCCTATACCGTAGATATAGGTCAAAGCGATTTCTAGTCTTTTGTTACGAGGTAAATCTACCCCAACTAATCTTGCCATGTTTTCTTTCCTTTATATTTCTTGTACTTACTTATTCTTTATTCTTCGAAAATTAACCCTGTCTTTGTTTGTGTTTAGGGTTTTCACAAATTACTGCAACTCTGCCTTTTCTTTTAATAACTTTGCATTTGTCGCACATAGGTTTTACTGATGATCTTGTTTTCATTGTTTTATCCTTTATCTTTTTGTAATACTTAAAAACTTTTTATTATTTAAGACGGAATGTTATTCTGCCTTTGGTTAAATCATAAGGTGTCATTTCTACTTTTACTCTGTCACCCGGTAATATTCTGATAAAATTCTTTCTTATTTTTCCTGATATGTGTGCCAGAATTTCGTGTCCGTTTTCAAGTTTTACCCTGAACATCGCATTCGGCATGGATTCCAGAATAGTACCTTCTATTTCTATTACGTCTTTTGCCATATTTTCCTCTATTTTTCGGCTGTCAAATAATGCCACTTTGAGGCATCTTAATATAATAATATTTGCTAAAAATCTGAATGCAAGCTGTTTTATTATATTTTCGCCCCTTTTGTAAAGTTTTATTTCTGTTTGTTTTTTTATTCTTAAGTTTTATTCCCTGTAATCTAATATCATGAAAAATATTGAATTTATAATACAATTTTGGATTATATCCTTTTTGTAATATTTTTTATTATTAAAAAAACATTCTATATATTTTTATAACTCATTTTATTTCTGTTCATGATACAATTTACACATATAGTATTTTGAAAGGGATTTATTTATGCTAAGAGCCGGAATCGTTGGACTGCCAAACGTAGGAAAATCAACATTATTTAATGCATTAACAGCTACAAAGAATGCACAGAGTGCAAATTATCCGTTTTGTACAATTGAACCAAATGTAGGCGTTGTTGTTGTACCGGATGAAAGACTCCAGATACTTTCTGATTTGTGCAAAGCAAAAGAAATTATTCCTACTGTCATAGAATTTGTTGATATTGCGGGACTCGTAAAAGGTGCAAGCCAGGGAGAAGGATTAGGCAACCAATTCCTGCATAATATTAGAGAAGTCGACGCTATTATTCAGGTTGTCAGATGCTTTGATGACGAAAACACTATTCACGTAGCAGGCAAAGTTGATCCTATTTCAGATATTGAAATTATTAATACAGAGCTTGCCCTTGCTGATTTAGCTTCTGTAGAAAGACGCGCTGCAAGAATTTCTAAACAGGTAAAATCAGGTGACAAGGAAGCAGTTATTGAAGACGGAGCATTAAAGAAACTTAATGAACTGCTGCAAGAAGGAAAGTTTATAAATGTAAAAGAACATTTTACAGAAGATGAGATTGAAGCAATTAAACCGCTTAATTTAATGTCTATCAAGCCTGTTATTTATTGCGCGAATGTTTCTGAATTTGATTTAAAAGAAGGCAACAATTACACAAAACAGGTTGAAGAATACGCAAAATCACATGGTGCTCAAACAGTTATAATCTGCGCAAGAATTGAAGAAGAACTTGTTGAACTCGGAGAAGAAGGGGCTAAAGAGTATCTTGAAGAACTTGGAGTTAAAGACAGCGGGATTAATAAAATGATTAAATCAGTATATGAACTGCTTAATCTTATTACATTCATTACTGCGGGCGAAAAAGAAGTTCATGCGTGGACAATCACAAGAGGAACTAAAGCTCCGCAGGCGGCAGGGGTTATACATACTGACTTTGAAAAAGGCTTTATTAGAGCTGAAGTAACCGGATACAATGACTTTGTACAAAACGGCTCTTATACAGCTTGCAAAGATAAAGGTGTTACAAGATTAGAAGGAAAGGATTACGTAATGCAGGACGGAGATATTGTTCACTTCCGTTTTGCAGTATAATAAGTAAATGCAAATCAATACTTCGGGTGGACAGACAAATTTTAAATGGAATAAAACAACACATTTAGAAATGACAATGCTCGCACTACAAAACAGCAGCATTGATGATATTACTAAAAGACAGGTTGCCAGATATGCCCAAATGCCAGACTTTGCAAAGACAGAATTGGGATATCATAATAACACTCACTTCTTCTTTCCAAATTCTAAGAAAAAAAGCTTCGGGCCAGACTCTGATAAACTAAATGCCTTTAGCCAGTTTAAAGAACATTTGCAGCAAGCAATGCTTTCAGAAGACAAAGAAGAAGTATTAAAAAAACTCGGATATGCACTGCATTATTTGCAAGATATGTCTGTTCCGCTTCATACAGAACCGGGCGGATTAATACATAAAATATTAAAATACAAGCTTCACGGAAATTTTGAACGCGGTAAAAAATATGGTGCAACAGCACATTTAGACATACTAACCCAAAATTTTAAGGCAGAAAATCTTGAGTACAGTTCTATACTGGATTTATTTACAAAAACTGCTGAATATTCTCAAAATCCGGAGTTCAAGGTAAAAAGATTTAACAAGAAAAACTGGATTTCAATTCAGCAGGCTTGTTTTAACAGAGGCATAAACGCTTCCAGAGAATTTTTAGAAAAAGTTCTCGCCGTAAAAAATATTAATTAACGGGTTATTTTTGCAGAATTTATAACCCAGCCGTCAGAGCGAAAGTGTGCATAATTATTTTTTCCTCTGTATTTTTCTCCTTCAGGACTTGACTTAAGCCATTCCTCAAGGATTAAAAGAGCCTTTCTCAGGAGTTCGTAGCCGTATCTTTCAATCAATGAACCGTATTGAGTTGGTGTTAGTATGACAAAATCTATATCAGGCAGAGAAATTTTTACCTCGCTGTCATACTTCGGTCTGCCGCCCTTTTTCCCATTTTCTATACTTGAATATCCACTCATTATTTATCATCCTCCACAGGTGCTCCTAATTTGCGCACCAGTTCTATTACAGTTTCTTTCATTCTGCATTTATTATAAGAATTACTAAAATATATTTTATACAAATTGCATCTAGCACATACGCACCCTAACTTGTAACAATCTACTGCACTCGGGGTCCAATTCTTTGACATTGTTTCACTACATGATACATTATATCTGTAATTCATTTTTACAAAACCTCTTCCAAATATTTAAAACATTGACATTAGCAAAAAAATATGATTAAATATCAATTGATAGTTTACATCTTGTGTCTTATTGTAAGACGATATGATACAAATGTCAAGTACTATTTTCATATACTGGTGAAACGATGAAACTAGATGAATTAATACAATTAATATCCAATATAGCAGGGATAACTGTTAACCAGTCAATGCTTGCAGACAGCCTTGGCATAACACGTCAGACAATTAGCAATAGAATAAAAACTCAGAGCGAAGTTACGGTTAGCGAAATAAGACGGGTTGAGGAATTTTTTAAGATTAGTATTTTCAGTTCTGTAACCGACGATATTGCTTATATAGATTATTATACAGATGTTTTTGCAAGCTGCGGAAATGGCAGTATTGTCTTTTCGAGTGAAAAAACGAAACTTCCTATACCGATTTCAATGATAAGCGGGTATTCAAAAAATAAATTATATTCTATGATTAATGCTTCCGGAAATAGTATGTCGCCTACTATTGATAATGGCGATAAGCTTATTGTAGAACACTGGAACGGAAACCAGATTCAGGACAATAAAATTTATGTATTTTGTTTTAATAACGAATTTTTTGTAAAACGCTTATCAAAAAATCTTGATGAGATTATTATCAAGTCTGACAATCCTGAATACAGAATTAGAACCATAAACGGAAAGTCTGCCGCAGAATTAATACTTATCGGTAAAATTGTCGCAACTGTGAAACAATTGGATTAAAATTTCAGGCTCGCAATTTTGTTGTATCAATAATTCTTATCTGTAGGGTGAAGGAGCTATTACAACAATAATTGAAGTACTATAGCCGGTGTTTGGTTTGCTGTAGCAAGAAGAGTTGCACTTGATTCTTCCGTTATATCTGCATCACGAATTGTTGATTGAGTTGATACTAAATTATTGATTTTAATACTTCGTCTATTGTTGAAAGTGCATTTGCTCTTGTTAACTCAAATGCTTTCTGAGATGAACCAGTTGAGTTGTTTATAATCAGGTCAAGGTCAAAGTTTGAACCTCCAACTAATCCTCCTACAGAAGTTGTGCCTGTTACATCGGCAAAAACAGTACAATTATCAATATGGGAAATATCCATACCCTATAAGACCACCTACATTCCCAGTCCCACTCACGCTGCCAGTTAGCTGTTACTTATTGTAACGTTGCATCCTCTCCCCATCAGTCCACCGACCTCATAATCCCCCGTCACATCAACATTTTCTAAGCCAACGTTTTTTATTTCTGCAAAGTTACACCACCTAAACAAACCGACACAATTAATTGATGGAGTGTTGATATACAGGTTTGAAATCACATAACCATTACCATCAAAGGTGGCTGTAAATTGGTTAGAAGTTCCTATTGGAGTCCAACCTTCACCTGTTGAGTAAGCAGAAAGGTCGATATCATCAGCTAAAACAAATTCACAATTTGAGCAGATTTTATAGTTATTGGTCATTGTTGTGAGCTTAGCAAGTTCTTCTGCTGTTGAGATTGAATAAGTGCCACTTGTAAGTTTTGTGTTTATTGAATAATTCGCTGCATTGTCTTCCGCTTGGTTTATCTTAAAGCCCGTTGTCATGCGATCGATTGCTTGATTTAAGCCTATGGTTGACGTTTTTAAGTCGGATTGAACTATTAAGCTGGATATATTTTTAACACCTCACTTAAAAAGCCCTGTAAATTAAGGTCTTTAGCCTCCTGTACAGCAGCAAGAGTTTCAGGGTAATGCATTAAACCTGATTTTCGTATAAAGCTGCTCATTAAAAACATATACTTATATAAATCGTTACATTACATAACAAAAGCCGCGGCTTATAATTTTACTTGCTTTTACCTTCCGTTTGAAGTTAAATATCTCCTATGAAGATAATTATTTTTGGTGCAAATGAACTTAGTTCAATGATAGCCTCTGAGTTATATACAGAAAACGACATTACTGTTATAGATGATGAACATAACAGAGTAGACGCATTTAATAAGCTGGATGTCGGGTTTGTACCGGGGAATGGTTCAAATATAGAGGTATTAAAACAAGCTTCGATTAAATCTGCGGATGTATTTATTGCCTGTACAGCTTCTGACGAACTCAATATTGTTGCCTGTTTAACTGCCAAAAGAATAAGTACCGTTAAAACAATCTGCTTTGTTCGCAAAGAAGAATACAAATATTCTCTCGGGCTTGCAAAGGATGCAGAATATAACTGTGATTTTTATATTGATAATGTAATCTGGCCGGAAGAACTATTAACTCAGGAAATTTTTAGAATTATCACTGTTGCAAAAGCTTTGGATGTTGAACATTTTGCTGATGGCAGGGCACGTTTGCTTGAATATAGGATTGCAAAAAACTCTATTCTTGTTAATCAGATGATTAAAAATTGCGAGTTTCCTAAAGATACTGTTATTGTCGGTATTACAAGAAATTGCGAATTATTTATACCTAATGGAGAAACAATTTTGCATGAAGATGATAAAGTTATTTTTATGGGATTATCAAACTCGCTCGATATACTTGCCGGTAAATTTTTCCACGAAAAAGAGTTCGTAAAAAATGTAACTATTATAGGCGGTGGTAATGTTGGTTTAAAACTTGCTAAAAATTTGGAAAATCTAAAGCTCAATTTAAAGATTGTAGAAAAAGATACAGCAAGATGTGAGTATTTATCACAGGAACTTAATAACACATTAATTATTAATGGAGATGGAACTGATTTAGAACTCTTAAATGAAGAAGACATTGCTTCTTCTGATGTAGTCGTAAGTGTAACTAACAATGATGAAAAAAATCTTTTATGCTCGCTACTTGTTAAACATATGGGTGCAAGCAGAGTAATATCAAGAGTTTCCAAGACTACAAACGTAGAATTATTTGAACGGGTTGGTATTGATATTGCAATTTCTTCCAGAACAGCTGCGCTTAATGAAATAAAAAATAATATAAAAGAAACAAACATTGGTATTCTGGCAACTGTAGAACAGGGAAAAGGAGAAGTACTGGTTATAGAAATCCCTGAAAATTACCAAACAAAAAAAATTATGGAATTAAAACTCCCTGTAAAAGCTATTGTAGGAGTTATTCAGCGCAGGAAGAGAATAATTATTCCAAACGGTGCAACACAAATAATGGGTGGTGATAATCTCATAATATTTACAACAAGTGAAAATGCGCCAAATATAAAAGAATTTTTTGAGGAAATTGAATGAGATTAAACTATCTGGCATACTCATTTAGTCTGACAATAATGTATTTTAGTTTTATGCTGATGCTGCCTGTATTAGTAGCGCTTTATTATCATGAAACCGGTGCTGTGCTGCCGTTTTTATTAACAGGAGCAGCTGCTCTTATGATATCAATAACAATAAAAAAGGTTATCAGCGGAATTGCCCAGATTAAATCAATAAATGATATAAAAAAATCTGAAGGGCTCTGTGTTGTTAGTTTTTCCTGGATTTTTGCTATCATTCTGGCTTCAATACCTTATTTATTTTTCGGAATAAGCCCAGTTGATGCTTTATTTGAAGCAACATCCGGAATTACGGCAACAGGTTCGACAATACTTACACACTTCAACTATCCAAATACTGTTTTTTTCTGGCGCTCCTTTACACAATGGCTGGGCGGAATGGGAATTATCGTATTATTTATTGCAATTCTGCCTCAATTTGCAATTGCCGGAAGACAAATGTTTTTTGCAGAAGCACCCGGGCCTACAGAAGATAAATTTACTCCAAGAATAAAGAATACGGCTGCTGCTCTATGGAAAGTTTATGCAGGATTAACTATAATTGAAATTGCTTTTCTGAAAATTAATGGAATGAGCGGTTTTGAAGCTGTTTGTAACTCATTATCTTCAATCTCTGGAGGAGGACTTTCTCCAAACAGCCAGAGTATGATTGGATGTTCTTATCCATTACTATGGATTACTGCATTTTTCATGTTTTTTGCAGGTGTAAGCTTCAATCTCCAATACAAAGCGTGGATTAAACTTAACCCGCTGGTTTTATTTAGAAATGAAGAATTCAGGACTTATTTCTCTGCAATTTTCTTAATTGGTATTTTGCTCAGTATTTCTTTATTCTTTAATATGCATTATGACCTTGCAGGAAGTATAACACATTCGTTTTTTAATGTTTCAACTCTGGTTTCGTCAACAGGTTTCTGCAGTGTAGATTACACAAAATGGGATTACACAAGCAAGCTCCTTTTATTTGCAATAATGCTTTTTGGCAGCTGTGCAAGTTCGGCCGGAGGCGGATTAAAAGTTATGAGATGGCTTCTGGTCTTTAAAATTATAAAAACAGAGATGACTAAAATTCTACATCCCAAAGCTGTTTGTAATATCAAAACAGGAAGTTACTCTGTGCCTAAGGAAATTCTTGACCAGACTTTAATGTTTGTTGCTTTTTATTTTGTAATACTGGGAGTTTCCGCATTTTTAATAGCTGTTCTTGAACAAAATACTACTATTGGATTGACCGGAGCTGTCAGCGCAGTAGGAAACATAGGCCCGGGATTTGGTGCTATTGGCCCGCTGGGAAGTTTTGCTCCTCTGAATGCATTGACTAAATTAATACTAATTTTTGATATGCTTATTGGCAGACTAGAATTAATACCAATTCTTGTGTTATTCCAAAAAGATTTTTGGGTTTTAAAACGTTAATTCCCTGCGGCTATAAATCGGGCCTTTATAAAGTTTATTATTGTATTCTATATTTACAGGTGCTATAGTCCTCTTTTCATTAGAAAACCGGATTAAATTACCGCTAATATCATAAAAATAAAGAATTTTGGAAGGGACAGGATTGTTCAATGCATCCTTTGTAATAGGCTTGCCGTCTAAATCAAATGCCTCATATATCTCTCCATTTTTCGTACAAATTCCCAGCCTAAAACCATTTTCATCATATATTTTTGTTGAAGCTGCCAAAACCTGCACTCCGGAAATAAAAAATAAACAAATTATTGCACAAAGTTTTTTCATACTACAATTATAACGTCATTCTTAGAAAAATGTTCTTTTTTATGCTACAATTTAACCAGAGGAAGAAAATATGTCTATAAGAAAAGTTGTCAGATATGGAGAAGACTCTTTGCGACAGCCGTCCAAAGAAGTTCATAAGGTTTCACAAAAAGTTAAAAATCTGGTTGCAGATTTATTGGATACAATGTACGCTCAAAACGGTGTCGGGCTTGCTGCACCCCAGATTGGAGAGAACTACAGAGTATTTGTAATTGATGTTTCGACTGGCAATGAGCCTTTAAATCCAATTGTATTTATTAACCCTAAAATTATAAAAAAATCAGGTGCTGTAATAAGCCACGAAGGCTGCCTTAGCTTTCCTGAAGCATTTACTGATGTTAGAAGATATTCTGATGTTATGGTAAAGGCAATGGATAGGAATGGACGTTCTTTTGTTCTGGAAGCAAAAGATGGAAGCCTGCTTGCAAGAGCAATTCAGCATGAATTTGACCACCTTGACGGAATTCTTTTCATTGATCACGTTATAAACAGATTTGAAGCAGAAGAAGTTCTGAAAAAATTTAACCTGCCGCCAATTCAAATTGAAAAACTGCTTGATGAACCGGAATTAGAAGCAAAAATTGAAGAACTACTAAAACAAAAAGTTAAAAGTGAAGAAAAGAATGATTAGTATTGTATTTTTTGGAACACCCGATATTGGTTTAAAGTCCTTGGAACATTTTTATAATTCTGATAAATTTGAAGTTCTTGCAGTTGTAACACAGCCCGATAAACCATCAGGCAGAGGACATAAGCTTACGCCGAGCCCGATTAAACGCTTTGCGCTGGAGAAAGGTATTAAAGTATTTCAGCCAAAATCAATCAGAAAAGAACCGGAAATTATTGAAGCATTAAAAGAATTAAAACCTGATTTCTTTGTAACTTTTGCATTCGGTCAGATTCTTTCGCAAGAAGTTCTGGATATTCCTAAATACGAAACAATAAACCTTCATGTTTCATTACTTCCAAAATACCGGGGAGCAAATCCTATACAACGTGCAATTATTAACGGGGATACCGAAACCGGAATATGTACCATGATTACAGAATTAGGGCTTGATTGCGGCGACATTTGCATGAAGCTTCCTATTGAAATTTCTAAAAACATGAATTGTATAGAGCTGTTTGAACTATGCGCTTCTAATTCTCCAGAGCTTTTAGAAAAGACTTTAACTGGAATTAAAGACGGCACATTGAAGCCGACTCCTCAATGCGAAGAAGGACTTTGTTTTGCAGACAAGCTTAAAAAAGAAGAATGCAAAATAGACTGGAATAAGTCTGCTGAGGAAATTCATAATTTAGTTCGCGGGGTTTACAAATGCCCTGGTGCGTTTTTCGAATTTAACGGCAAAATAATTAAGGTTTTGAATACTGAGCCGTTAAATGATGAAACAAACGGCAGCATTGGCGATTTTGTCAGGATTTCAAAGCTCGGAATTGACGTTAAAACAGGCAAAGGACTTTTACGTATTATAAAAATAAAACCTGAAGGTAAAGGCGAAATGCCGGCTTTTGACTGGTATAACGGACTTAAACACTAACTAATATTTTATCGAGCCTTGAAAAAATCTCGTTCAGATTATCAATTAGAATAAGTTCTCCACGCAATCGTGATGCACCTTGAAAACCGTTTAAATAATACGGTATAAACTTTCTGCAGAATTTTACACCGACATTTTCTCCTCTAAACTCGACCTCTTTTTTTAGATGATGTTTTAGCGTTTCAATTTTTTCTTCTAATGTTGGAGGAGGCAAATATTCCCCCGCATTAATATATCTTTCAACTCTATAAAGTAAAGATGGATCACCCAGCGCACCACGCCCTATTGCAATGCCGTCAGCTTCTGATTCTTCCAGACACTGAACAGCGGTTTCTATCGATACAACATCACCGTTTGCAAAAACTGGAATATCAACATTACGCTTAAGTTCTGCAATTTTTTTCCAATCAGCTTTGCCTCCATACATCTGCGAACGGGTACGACCATGAATTGTAATGAAATCAGCCCCTGCTTCCTGCATTTTTTGTCCATATTCTACAAAATTTAATTCGTCAAATGTATATCCTAAACGGAATTTTACACTCAATGGAATTGAAATTTCAGCTTTAACTGTTCTTACAATTTCTTGAGCTAAATCAACATTACGCATCAATGCACATCCATCTGTGCCTTTTACAACTTTATTAACAGGACAGCCCATATTTATATCAATCATATCAGCATACTTCTGCAGATAATTTGCACATTCTGCAATCATTTTAGGCTTGTGACCGCTTAGCTGATATGAAATAGGAGAATGGTTTTCATCCCTTGCAACAATATCTGTATCCTTAACCTGCGTCAGAGCTTCTGAACTTATCATTTCTGTTGTTAACAAGCAAGTTTTTGAGTATTCTCTTACAAGAGAACGCAATACATAATCAGTTATTCCGGCCATTGGAGCAAGAGATACCCTGCTTGAAATTAAATCCCTAACTTGCATATGGTCTCAATTCTTCCAACCTGCTTTTTGCGTATTTCAAATATTCATCATCCGTTGAGTATGATGAAATAAACTTCTGATAATATTTGAATGCTTCTTTATAATTCGAAAGAGTGTCGTAATCTACAGCAAGCATATAATTAGCTATAGGAAATTCGTTAGAATATTTCAAAACATTTAAGTAATCATTTATAGCAAGTTTTGGCTGCTTCTGCTCATCATAAATCAACCCTCTGTAATAATATGCATAAGCGTTATTTGCTTCTTTTTTCAAAACTTCATTGAATTTTAGAAGCGCCGTTTGGTAATTATTCTTTTCATATAAATCTATGCCTTCGTTAAGAACAGTAAGTGAACCGTTTTGTACGACATAAGAAAGCAATTCTTTTGCATCTGATTGAGGGTTTAGCTGTAAAGCTTTTTTCAAATATGCCTCTGCAAGAGCCCAATTTTTTTGTTCTGAATACAAGTACCCTATATAATAAGGAGTTTCAGTATTATTGGGGTTCAATTTTTCTGCTCGTTTGTAATATTCTATAGCGCTGTTGTAATCCCCCATAGCCTGGTAAGATGCAGCAGCTCCAAGCATAGAATCTTCTGTTGCCGGATTTATTGCGAGGTATTGCTGTACAGCCATTTTATAATCTTTAGCTTCGTAGCTTGAAGATGCAGAGGCTAGCTTCGTAGAAGTTGAATCCTTTTGAACGTTCTGCAGCGTCTTCAAAACAAGATTATTTGCAGGGAATTTTTCTTTTGCTGTGTTTAAAACACTTACTGCATTATTATAATCATCTTTTGAGGCATAACATATTGCAAGGTTTACATACGCATCAACCTTAGAAGAATTTTTTGAAATTGATGATTTGTATGCAGAAATAGCTTCATCAATTTTATTTTCCTTGTGAAGTTTATATGCATAATCATACAATTCATCACTACTGCCGTTTTGAGATAGATATGCAATATATTCCGAAGGACTCATTGTGTCTTTCATTACCATAGCAATTTCATCTTTAGCAGCAGCATTCGAAGGGTCAATTGCCAGAACTTTTTTATAAAGTCCCATTGCAGTCTTGCCATCTCCCATTTCTTTATAAACCTGCGCTTTATATAAAAGAGCCTGAGTATTATTAGGATAGAGCGTTAATACAGAATCATAAGATTGAATTGCTTTCTGGTACTCTTTTCTCTGCTGGAATAAAGTACCGACATTTAATCTTGTTGTAACGTTAGACGGATTAAGCTGTTCAGCTTTTCCATAATAGCTTAATGCCGTTTCAAAATCTCCCTGAGCCTGTTTTATAGCTCCAATATTTGCATTGAGCTCCGCATCACTTGGAGTTTGAGCGAGTTTTTTCAAATAAATTCTTTCTAAAGCGTATAAAACTTCCTGATCGCCTTTAGAATTAGCAAGCGCCTCATTATACTGAACGACAGCTTCGTCATATCGTCCAAGTTTATCAAGAGTTCTTGCATATTTCATTCTAAGTACGCCGTCATTCGGCTTTAAGTCAAGAGCAATTTTATAATAATCAGCAGAACGCGGCTCGTTGCCCAGAAGTTTTAGCAAATCTGCAATTTGCGCATTAGAGTCAGCAGCAAGTTTTTCACTCTGTGCAGCTCTAGAAAACTCATATGCAGCAGCAGAGAAATTACCTGCCGCGCGCAATTCTTCAGCTTCTTTATAACGGGAACCGGCGGTTGTATCAAAACTTATTACCTTTAAACACTGGTTTAAATTTTCTGCAGCTGAGGTTATCATGCCGGCAGAATTCTGAACAGCCTGTTCTTTATTCGGGTATATTTTTAGATAAAATATAGCACTTCTAAAATCATTAGCGGCTTTTTCGTAATTTTTATCCTGATTTGCATAATATGTAGCCCTTGCAAGATAAGCATTTATAAGCCCTATCCTCGCTGAATTATCCAGAAAATTAATTCTCAAAGCTTTTCTGAACTCAACAATAGATGAAGAGTATTGATTCTGCATCAAATAATTTTGAGCGGCTTCATAATGTTCTCCAAAAGCTCCAGCCGGAGCTGCAAAAACATTAGAACTGCCTATGATAGTACATAGTGCTAAACAACAAACTGTCCCTAAAAATTTTTTCTTCATAATAATATATTACTATAATAGTTTTCTAAAGTGAATAAGTGAATTCGGCATTCAAAACTTTTGTCAAATTGTAAATTTTTGTAAAATTTTCTTGACATGACATATCATGATTTTGAAATTTATAGTAGCATGCCATGTATCAACTATCCCCAAATCTCCTCCCAAAATTATTAGAGAAAACTTACACTGACTCAAAATCTGAGTCAGTTTTTATTTTCTTAATATCAAAGGAGCAGAAATGCCGTTAACCGAGCAGTTCTGTCAAGATAGTTGCGTTTTCTTCTGCTTTCAAGTTATTAGAAATTTTGTTTCTTTTGATATAAACACGAAGAGCTTCTCTGATTAGTTCACTTCTTGTTCTTTGTTCAGAGCTTGCCACATTATCTACCTTGCTAAGAAAATCGTTAGACATTGAAATTAATACTCTTGCCATGTTTCCTCCTTTATTCAAATAGGCGGAGTAGTTAAGCTTACACATTACCCTTACATTTACCCCTGCAGGACTCTATTATATCATATAAAGAAATTATTACAAGAGTATATCTGTTTTATATTAACAAATTTTAGAAAAGTTTACAAAGCTTTACAAAAAAGGCAATTTTTTATAAGCGTCATACTTTATATATATAAGAGTATAAACAGAGGATATTAATATGTTTCATTATTCAAGTTTAAATTTTGATCTCGCGATGAGCACCCCGAGCGGCTCTATTAATATTCTTTGGAATCAGCTTGGTGAAAAATCAAAAGCTAATTCAATTATGTATATGACACCTAACTTTGACCCGTCAATAGGTTATACATATCCGGAATTCGGCGTATGGGGCAATAATCTTCTTAACCCGATGCTTGCTATTCAGCAAACAATGCAGTCATTCCAGAATGGAAACTGGATGAATGGTATTAATAGTGGCAACTGGTTTAATAATATGCCTTGGAATAACTGGAATAACCCTTGGGGAGGTGGAAACAACAGCGGCAGCACTGCAGGAAATGCTGAATACGATGCTTTAAAAGCTCTTATAAATAAATATAAAGAAATTGGTACAAAAAATAATACTATAAGCCCGTCTCTTTTAGACAAGATTAATGCTGCATTAAATAAATCAGGCAAACCAGAAGAAAAATTAGAAGCATTAAAAGATTTATACAAATCTCTTGATAAAACTAAATTAGAAAAAGCTTTACTGGAATTACCTGAATATAAAACAATGCTTGATGGAGCTGGATACAATTTCAACGGCACCAATAAAGAATATGATACAAAGCTCAAAAAAGAATTAAACAGCCTTGAACAGGACATCAAATCAGGAAAAGGCGATTTGCTTGCTCAAATCAGTGCAAGTGAAAACAACGCACAGATTTTGAGAATTGTAAGTTATTGGAATGACAACCACTCTGATAAAGAGAACAGAGGTATTATTAGATTAGTTGCTCAACATATTCCAGCAGAAGAAAGTGAAAGAACACTGCATATTGAAGGTGTAAAAAATCTTTCTATGTCTTTAATCAACAAAGTTGAAGACTTCAAGGGCAGTGTTGATGGAAACTTTACTAATTTAGATAAAGCAACAGAAGAATTATCAAAAGCTTTGACTAATGCAACAAAAGCACCTAAAGAATTTACAAAAGCTAACCTTGAAGCTCTTGCAGATAAATTCGACAAACTTTATGCAATGCTCAGAATGATGGAAGCAGAAAGAATTAGAAATACAATAAATACAAAATACAGTTTCCTTAACGACATTTCATCAAGCGACAGAGATATTGTAAACGACGATTTAGTATTAAAATCAACAAAAGAAGATTTAAGAAAAGAAGGCATTTCACTAGACGGCGTTGAAACAGATAATGTTCCGACAGAGGAAGTTGAAGAAGTTTCAGACATTGACGAAGTAAGTGAAACAGCAGAAGAAAAAGTTGAAAAGTTAGTTGAAAAAGAAAACTTAAAACAAACAGCAAAAGAAGGAGTTTTCCAATCAGTTGTAACTTCATCAAATGAACCTGCACACTTCTATACAATTAAGGACGACAAACTTGTTGAACTTAAGGATGTTAAATCTATTGATAAAGACGGCAAATGCACAATGGCAGACGGCACTAACAAAACACTTGAACAGGTTAAGGCTGATGCAGTAGAAGTTTCTGCACAGGATATTATTGATTACAACAACACATTAACCCGCGTTAATGAGCTTGTTAAAGCAGGTACACTTGTTAAATGCCAGCAGCAGTTTGGCGGTGCAGTTCTCTATCGTTCAAAAGGCAAACAAGAAAATGGTAATAGACAGTATTTTATCGTTAAAGATAATAAGTTAATGAAATTGGATTGCAAATATGTTACTGCCAATGGAATTGTTGTTGGCAATGACGGCAGCAAAACACCATTCAAAGACTATATTGCAAACGGCAGTTTTTCAACAATAAGCGATTCTAATATTGCAACAGAAGACGAACAGAAAAAGGCTGAGGAACGCAAAGCAGAAGAAGCAAAAACTCAAAAAGAAGAGGAAGAAAGAAAGCTAAAAGAAAAATACGAAAAGAAATTTGAAGTTCATGAAGTTGATGGTGCAGACCAGATTGGTAAAGACATAGCAACTGACTTAATGTGGTCTACTGACAAGGATGAATGGGATACTGCAGTTGATAATATAAACAAAATAGATAAAGAAAATGTTTACAGCGTAATAAAAGCCTATGCAGCAGAAGAAGGCTGGGGTACAGATAACATTCTTGAACAAATTGCAACAGAATATGGCAGAGAAAAAGAACAGCAGAAAGAATTAATAAACCATATTATCAAAGCTGTACTTGACTATTGCGAACAGTATGGAAGCAACAGCCCGAGCGCATACAAAGAACTTGAGAAATATAAAAATGGAATTACTGATGAAGTATTTAACAGCCCGGAAGACAAGTTAAGAGCTGTTGACCGTTTAATACTCAGGGTATTTGGCATCAGAGACTAATAGATGTAAGGTTTTGGTATTAAAAACAAATATTGCCGGCAAGATAATCCTGCCGGCTTTTTTTTATAACATAATTTTTTCAAGATTTACAACTGCATTTTCTACGGTATCATTCACCACCTGATAATCAAACTTTTTAGAGTTTTCAATCTCAAGTTTAATTGACGCCAAACGTTTCTGTATAGCATCTTCTGTTTCCGTATGCCTGCCTCTCAAACGAGCCTCTAACTCTTCAAGAGAAGGCGGAGCAATAAAAATCAAAACAGCTTCCGGCATAATTTTCTTTACATTGAGCGCCCCTTTTGTATCAATTTCCAGAATCAAATTTTCACCTTTTTTAAGGCACTCTTCTACGAAACTTTTTTTTGTTCCGTAATGATTTCCGGAAAACTCTGCCCACTCGAGAAATTCATCATTTTGTATACAGTTCTTAAACTCTTCCTGTGTTAGGAAGAAATAATTTTCCCCGTGAACTTCCCCCAGCCTCATACCTCTTGTAGTACAGGATACAGAGAGCTTAAAATCCGGATGTTTTTTCAAAAACTCCTTAATAACAGTACCTTTTCCAACACCGGAAGAACCTGATATAACAAACAATCCAGCCATTATTCCTCCGTAAATCCTTTATGTACAGTTGTTTCAAAAGCCATGCTGCCGGAGTTTTCAAGTTTAACCGGTTCTTCTTTTTTGACAGCTTCTATTTTAGGAGCTTTTGATTTTAAATTAGCAATCAAATCCTGCGTAAGCTTAGGCATATCCATTGCTTCTGTACAGATTTCAATATAGCACATTTTATTCATAATTTGTGTGACTTTAAGCGCCTTATCAAAATCATCAGCCGTGCTAACTTTTGTCGACCATACATCACCTTCAAAAACTCTTGCAAACTTCGAATAATTCATCTGCATAATATCATTGAAACAATCTTTCGGAGTTTCAGAAAGTACTCTTTCAATTGTATAGCCCTTATTATTTAAAACAATAACAATAGGTTTAACCCCTCTTCTAAGCATATTTCCGATTTCCATCGCTGTTAGCTGATGCGAGCCTTCTCCTGTAATTAAAATAACTCTTGATTTAGGTTTTGCAAGACAAACCCCGAGAGCAGCCGGAGTTGCCCATCCGATAGAGCCCCATAGGGTTTGTGTTTGAAGTTCAGCTGTAGCAGGGAATTTCATTGGAGCAACACCGTGAGGAATTATCCCAGTTTCTGCAACAATGATATCATTATCTTTTATAAATTCCTGCAAACGCGGATAGATATATTCAGACGTTAATGCGTCTGGGCTGGAGGCTTTGTGTTCATAACCTATTGCAGGTTTTAGGATTTTCATATCCTTTGAATCAACAAGTTTTGTAACCGCCTCAAGAACATCACTCATCTTAACATTATCATATTTTTCACCTTCAACATATGTATGCGTTCCATATATTGCAATCTGATTATTAATCTTATAAGGCAGATTAAACCCGAATGCATTCAAATCAGTATAAACAGGGCCTACTGCAATAAGACAGTCTGTTTCATTAACATATTTTTCAGCCGTAGGATTTTCAAAACCTGCATAGTAACCTCCCAGATAGAGGTCATAATCCATGTCAATGAGATTTGTTCCCATAAGGAAGTTTGTAGTTGGAATTCTTGTTTTTTCAACAAATTCTTTGTACTCAATTCTTGAATCGAAGCGTTTTACGAGCAAATCTCCGAGAATAACAGGTTTTTGTGCATTGTTAATTTTTGCAGCGATTTTGTTGGAAACGAGCCTCAAAGTTTCTTCATCACTAATCCAGTCATAAGAAACCTCTTTGTCAGAAATTTCCATTTTTGCAATATCAAGCGGAACAGCAATGTATACGGGTTTTCTTTCTTTAACAAAAGTTTTTAAAACCCTGTCTATTTCCATTTTCGCATTATCTCTTGTAAGAAAAGCTGCAGCAGCAGTCACATGTTTGTGAGCCTCATAGCATGCGTGATAATCTACATCCTGAAAATTATGATGCACACAGGTTTTATTTTCAATTGTTTTAGTAGCAGGCACCCCAACAATACTTATAACAGGCACATTTTCTGCCAAACTTCCTGCAATAGCGTTCATAGCGCTGAGTTCCCCGACTCCGTAAGTTGTAATTAGCGCACCGTAACCGCGCATTCTTGCGTACCCGTCGGCAGCATAACCGGCGTTAAGCTCATTTGTGCATCCAATCCAGCATGTATTCGGATTATTTTCTACTGCGTATAATAAATTAAAGTTATAATCTCCCGGAAGTCCAAAAAATTCGTTAACCCCGAGTTCTTCAAGTTTTTTTACTAAATATTCGGCTGTGTTCATTCTCTTCTCCCTTTAATTTTGAATTAATCGTATCACAGGGAGGGGTAAATGTATAGAGTGAATGTATATATATTTTTTTTGTATAATATACTTATGGACAAAATCTTTTCTGACAAGATTAATATACTAAAAGCATTGGCAATAGTACTGGTTGTTTCAGGTCATCTGGAATTTCGTTTTTTTGATATGTTTCCGCCGTATTCGTTCCAGCTTGCCTTGTTTTTCTTTATATCAGGAATGCTTTTTAAAGAAAAATATCTGGATAATGTTGCAGATTTTATAAAGCGGAGAGTAAAAAGCCTGCTTCTTCTTTACTTTTTATATTCAGCTTTTTACGCAATAGTAACCATTATTCTGGCAAAGCTTACCGGCAAATTCTGGGGAATGGATTTAAATTTATATAACTTCTTTGTAACCCCGTTTTTGAACGGACACCAGTTTGATTTATCCTGCCCGATGTGGTTTGTAACGCAGTTATTCATAACAATGGTGACATTCTTATTTTTGGAAAGAATGTTCAGAAATCTCTCGACAACAAAGAAAAGTATAATATATACCCTTATGGGATTTTCAGCAATCCCTCTTTCTAAAGTTTTTCCGCTGACACCTGTGTTTTTAGTTATTATAAGAACAATGTTTTCGCTGTTTTTTGTTTATCTCGGTCATTTTTATATAAAAAAAATCCACGGGAATTATAATATCTTTACCCCGAAAATTTTAGGGATTGTTTTATGCTTACAGGCTGTTTTGTGGCATTTTAACAGAGATTTTGACCCTGTACACGGAATTGGTTTAAGCTATGTTCTTGTTTGGGCAAGGTTTGACAGCCAGATAATTGTACCGGTTCTTACCAGCATAACCGGAATCTGGTTTTCGTTATTTTTTATAGAGATTACATACAATTATCTTAAAGATATTAAGTTTGTCAGACTTATAGGTGAAAATACTTATCACATAATGGCAAATCACCTTTTTGTAATGTACATAATAACAGCAGTTATATTTAAGCTTAACGGAATTCCTATAAGCGAAAGAAATACACATAATATTTACTGGATTTTTAATCCGGTTCAGAATACATATTTATATTTTATATTAACAATGATAATAACTACTTACACAGGCGTCTTTTTGAAAAGAATTAAGAAGCGTTTGCCTGTTATCAAAGATTTTTAAAAAAATTTTTACGGGTTTACAAAGAGGAGTATATATGTTATTATATATTTAAGCACTATTATTGTATTTTTGTGCTGCGCTGGAGATACATTAAAATATGCAAAACACAGGCTATTTAAGAAGACGACGAGCTGGAGGGTTTACATTATCAGAAATCCTCATCACGCTGGTTATAATAGGTTTTATTGGAGCTTTAGGAGTACCAATGCTCGGACAGAATAAATTAAAAAAACCTGTAGAGGTTATAGGCCGGCACGGCACAATAGAGTGTTTTTGGGATGGCGGCGGTGTAAAGCAGTTCATTTCCAACAATACTGATAATAAAGCCGGTGAGCTTACAGATGCAGCTGATGGCGCCTGTTATTTTACCGCACCTACTGCTAATCTGTTTGTACTACAGGCAGTTGGTGCAGGCGGAGGCGGAGCTGTAGGAATGACAGGAGCTCCATCTTATACAAATGCTACAAAAACAATTAGCGGCAGTATTCCTACCGGTACCGGATTTCTTGCTGCAATAAATGACACCAAAAATGTTCCTGACTGGGTGAGAAAAGAATGGAATAAACAATGGACAAGTGAATCAAAATGGATTAAATATACACTAGAATCTCCTATTGGAGGTTCCGGCAGGGCATATTGCGAACCAAGACGTGTCGACTGGAATGACGGCTCTGGTTATAATAAATGTGCTGATTACTGTACAACAAACCTTGCAGAAACCTGTCCTCCAGAATGTCTAAGTAATTTAGTTGCAGATGGGGGAAACTCAGGATATGGTGCCAAATATGTAGTTAAAACAAAATTAGAATATGATCCGGAAGGGCAGCAGGATAGTGTTGTTTTCAACCCTACATATGACGAAACAACACTGACAATAGGAACCAAAGAGGCCAAGCTTTTAGCCAGTGGTGCCGGAAAAAATGGTCAAGGTAATTATCCTTATGAAGGCGCTGCAACTCCTGGCTCAAAAGGTGAGGATATTCCTTTAACGACAGGCTCTAATAAGTATTTCTCTATATCAGGAATGAAAGTTCAGAGTTCTGCAAAAACCTCTTTCCAGGCTGGTGGTACAGCTACAGAACATGATTGTTCCAATATGGCTGGTTCTTTCGCAAAACGCGGTTCAATCTCCGGCGGTAATCCAAGTTCTATTTCATTCTATACCCAATCTCTTGCAATAAACGCAAACTATGGTGTAGCCGGTTCTCCGGGAAGTGCAGAGATGAGAATTCTTGAAAAACTACCTGCTGAAACACAGTTCAAATTAGTACCTGCCCAAAGTAACAGCGGGTCTAATACAGAATCTACAATTTATATAAAAAACAAACAAACCGGTGCCTGGGAAGTATTTATGCGTGTTTCCTCCGGAGCAGACGGCTGGGGCGGAAAAGAAATAATTGCTGTTGAAGAAGGCGATTTACCATTCCCTAAAGCATACTATCCAGATGCATTTAGACCATCTACACCTGAGCTGTCGATTTCATCAGGAGCTGGATACACCAGTTATCTTGCTAAAAACAATTTTTCACCGGGAGCATCAGGAGCCGGAGCACATCCTATAGTTACACATGTTAGCGGTAATGCATCACACATTATTAATGGCGTTACAACAGGTAATGAGAGTTTAGCGCCAATATCAGGAGCAAGTGCTACTTGCTATGACGGTTCAGAAAGTACTACCGGAACCTGTGGCAGCGGTAATACAAGCGGTAATCCAGGAGCAGTGATAATATCATGGTAAAAAAAGGTTTTTCTTTAGCAGAAGCACTTGTTGTAATGGCGATTATATCAATATTCTTCGCTGCTGCGTCTAAAATTATAACAACAAGACCAAAACCGCCAAAACAGGTTAACCAGCACGGCTATTACGAATGTTACTTAAATGTTTATCAGACTATAAATGCAGCCGGACAACAAGTAACAGTCAGCCGTCCGACACAGAGATATGTTAGAAATAATGTTGCAACCGCTGCTGAAGAAGTTTCTTGTTCCTTTGAACCGCCAAATGGAATTGCATTCTATAACATCAATTCATATGGTCCGGTATTCCACTCAAGTTTTGAACCTAATATTAAAAATACAATACAAATTACATTCACCGGTGCAGGTATAATACTTAAATCAGACACCGGAACATTAGACTTGCAGAGTAATTCTACACAAGAGAATGTAAAAATGTTTCTTAATACTTTATATCCTGATTCTCATATTTATAACAATGGAAATATAAGAGCAGGCGTAATAATTAGTTGGTAAGCATTATAAGAGGACTCAAATGAAAAAACTTAAATTAAAATCCGGTTTTACATTAGTAGAGTTAATGGTATTTTTTATATTCATATCATTACTTATGGCAGCTGCAACACCTATCATAACAAAGCGTGTTAAAAATCTGCCTATAAAAATTCACCACGGCAAGTTTGTATGCTATGGCGACAGGTATGAATATTACAATGCAACCAAACTGATTTCATCCGGAGCTGGATGCAAATTTACACCACCCAAAAGAGCTACTTTATTTAAAATAGAATTAGTTGGCGGCGGTGCCGGCGGTTACAGTTATACTCAGTTTTGGGAAGATAATGATACAAGAACCGGCGGATATGATTTAAAAAGCGGACATTATGGAGATGGCTATACTGACCCTACTGATGGTCAGCTTCGTTATATATTAGAAAATGCTCCATTTACATGGGCTACAAAATCTACAGGCGGCACATCCGGGGATAGCGTTACCATGAGTTATGTTGGTATCGGAAGCCCTCATATTTCAATACAGGGTCCTTGCCAGGGATCTTGTTGGACTGATCACTGGGGACCTTGGTATGATTGTATTAAGACAAGAAAAGTAAAAAAACAAACAGGCACAGATGAAGAAGGTAACCCTATATATACAGAAGTAGAAGAACAATATGAGTCTACTTGCCGTGATTGGATTGATGATAATCCGGATAATTTAATTTTATGCTCAACTTGCAGCAACTATCGTTCAACGGCAAATAACCTTGCATCTAAGATAAGCAGCCAGAGAAATTGCGGTTCAGGAGCCACTGGAGCTGAATGGTGCTACACTATTGCAACATCAGATTTTGTATCAGGGTATCAATCTCAAGCAGCTACTATAGGCAACGAAACCGGCAATACCGGCATTCTGGCTGACTTCGGAGCTGGAACTTCTGCCACAGGAAGCCCTGAAAGAGGCGGGTATGGCCTTGGAATGTATATAGATGGAAAAATTGATTTTAAAGATTATAAAAATGGCGGTAAAAAAGTTGAGAATTCAGAAGTTCGCAGCTATTTGAGCCAATTATTCGGTACTAGTTATCAAAAAGGTACAACAAGTGCCCAAGGAAGCTGTAGCGGCTGGGGATACACTGGAACAAAGAAGAACGAAACCTATATAGGTCCCCATACCTTGACAGGTGAGAATGGTGATGATGTACTCCATTATAATGCTCTTAAAGGCTGGGATGCTTGTACTACAAATAAATATAGAGCTAAAGGCGGCCGAGGCGGCTGGATTGATGATAACACAAGTACTATAACAGGAAGCTACTCTGATACTAACCCAATAGATGATGATAAAGATGCACGAGACACTAGTGGAGATGTTAATGGTCCTTATAAAGTAAAAATAGGAAACGCAAGCGATAGAATACCTGGCGTTACAACAAAAACAGAGCTTAATGTAAGACACCATCAGGTTGGAAACGGCGGCGGTTCAGCTTCTTATAAAGTTGCCTATGTTTCAAGCCTTGCTGATGATTGCGTATTCAATGTTTCCAGCGGCGGTCCGGCCATTAATGAAAGCATTTCTGACTCACAGCTTGATGATTTACATAACAGCCTGACAACATCGCTTGTATGTAATGAGGGAACGCTGCGTTTGGATGCTGAAGGCGGTTATTATAACAAATCGTTTACTCAAAAAGATTACGCAGGATTTGACTATCTAACACCAGATGGTGAATCTACAGCACCGGGCTCATTTACAACATCTGCAGAAGGAGGCACATCTCCATACAGCCCTAAAGATGTATTTACAAAATACATTCTAGGCAGCAGCGGATTTGGTGCCGGCGGAAGCGGAAGTAAAATCGTAGACGGTTGCACAAAACCTTGGGGCGAATACTGGATTAATAGAGTATACGGCTCAAGCGTTGATAAAACATCGCATCACCAAATTCCGCGTACTGAATGCGATGAAAAGGCACAAATTAGTACAACTGGAGGCAGCAGCGGCTCTGCCGGTGTAATTATAATCTCATGGTAAAAAAGAAAGGTAATAATTTATGAATAATAAACAGGGTTTTACTTTAGGTGAAATTGCAATCACAATTGCAGTAGTCGGGTTTCTGGCAGCAATGTTTCTGCCGATGATTAAAAATGCAATACCAAATCAGGAACAGTTAATGTTTAAAAAAGCTTATTACCTGACAGAAAGAAGCGTTTCTGAATTGGTTAATGATGAAGATTATTATCCTGAAATTGACGATGATGTTGACGCAAAACAATACTTCGGCAATACTGTAAAAGTTGTATCACAGGGCAGACAATACGAAGGAACTACAAAGTTTTGCGAATTGTTTGCAATGAGGCTTAATAAAGCATCTGATGTTGACTGTAAAGCAAAAAAATTTACCAACGGTGCTAATCCTGTAGGAACATTGACCGCTGCGGATGGTATTGTTTGGATACTTCCGGTAAGTAACTTTGCAAACGAAACTACTGCAGAAGAGATTTATCTGGATGTTAATGGCAACAAAAAGCCAAACTGTTTCTATGACAAGGATAAATGTAAAACTCCTGACAGATTTACTATAAAAGTTTATCAGGACGGCAGGGTTGAAGCTGATGGAACTATGGAAATAGAATATCTTAATAAGATTAATATCAGCAAAGATAGTAAGGCTGAAACATCAAAAGTCAAACAAGATTTAGGATACTAATAATATGAAAAATATAAAATTCGGATTCACTCTGGGAGAAGTGTTGTGCGCACTGGGCATTATCGGAATATGTACTGCTCTTGCACTTACAACAATGAAACCTGCGGAGAAAAAAGCCACTAAATATCTGTATATGAATGCTTATAACTCGTTAGAAAAAGCATATTATAACTCTGTACTTATTGGTAAAAATCCATTCAGGGAAGAACCGGATGAAACCGGAAATGTGCTGATTCACTCAGATACAGAAGATACGGGTACTCAGCTTCTATGTGAAGGTCTTACGACTTATATTAACACTGCTACTAATAAAAAAGATGCGGACGACGATTTCAGTACAACCTGCTCGTCTACCAAGCTTACAAGCGAGATGGCTGAGCCGGAAGATTTTACTGATGATAATGTGCAATTTATAGCATCAAATGGTATGAAATTTTATATCAGTAAATTAATAACAAAAGATGACTTAAAATTCTACCTTGTATTTGTTGATATAAACGGTTCTAAAAAACCTAATTCAATTGAATATACCTACAAATTTACTCATATAGAAAGTGAAAAAAAGGCAGAAAAGAACAGAATAGAACCGGATATTTACGCATTTGCAATTCTTGACACAGGAAGAATATGTCCGATTGGTATTCCTGAATATGATTCAAATGTATTAACGGCAAGATTTGCATATTTTACGGATTCCGGCGATCCTCTCTACACGCATAAATCTATGGCATATTATCAGGCTAAAGGCGCTGCGTGGGGATATTACAGCGGAACAAAACCTGATCCGATGGAATACAATCCTGATGAGCCGTTTACAATGAACGATGCTATAAGAGCTGCTATAAATTCCGGAAGCAAAATTGTTAGTGATTTCCCTGACTTAAAATCTCTTGAACCGTCGTCGCTTTCAGGCTCAGCACCTTATCACTGCTCTAATGAAGACCTCGAATCATGTTATATATTCCTTGATGAATACAGACAGTAAAGTAGCAAATTTATTTTTTACGCACCTTTCTATATATAGAAAGGTGCGTAATTATGAATATAAACCCGATTAATAATACACAGACTAATTTTAATGGATATCTTAAGTTTAAAACTGGAAGATATGTTAACACAAAAAACATAACAACTGTTTTATATGATTATCCTGATCTTGTCGCAAACGATAAATTTCATTCCTCAGCATTCTTAATGTCAGATGGACTCAAATATATTATTAAATATTTGAGCAAACCAAAAGCTACACTTATAGAGAACATTATTAACGCCGACAAAGACCATAAAACAATTGTGGAGATTGATGCGCAAATCGTAGCAATGGACCATAAAGCCCAGTTGTTTGAAGAAATGCAGAATCAAAATATGAACCCGTATATTCCCCAAAAGTAGTCCAACTTAAAATGTTAATGCTATAATCATGCTATGACAGACAAAATCGTTATTAAAGGAGCAAGAGAACATAACCTGAAAAACGTTTCTCTGGAAATTCCTAAAAACGAATTAGTAGTTTTTACCGGTGTTTCCGGCTCGGGGAAGAGTTCACTAGCTTTTGATACAATTTTCGCAGAAGGACAGAGAAGGTATATTGAGAGCCTCTCTACTTATGCCCGCCAATTTTTAGGACAGATGGATAAGCCGGATGTTGATTACATCGACGGACTTACTCCTGCTATTTCTATTGACCAGAAATCAACAAGCAACAACCCGCGTTCAACAGTAGGAACTGTTACTGAAATTTATGATTATTTAAGGCTTTTATATGCCAGAATCGGAACGCCTTACTGTCCAAAGTGCGGCAAACCCATACGGCCACAGACAATTGACGAAATTGTCGACAGTATTCTTAAACTGGAAACGGGAACTAAAATACAAATCCTTGCTCCTATAGTTAAAGGTAAAAAAGGTGAATTTCAATCACTGTTTGAAGAATTGAGGCAGGAAGGTTTTGTTAGAATTAAGGCTGACGGAGAGGTTTACAATCTTGATGAGGATGAAATTAAGCTTGCAAAGACAAAAGCACATACAATATCCGTTGTTGTAGACCGCGTTGTAGTCAAACCGGAAGCACGCTCAAGAATTGCTGACAGCGTTCAAATAGCACTCCAAAAAGCTGACGGACTCTGTCTTATTGATGTAATCGGTGCAGAAGAATTAATATACAGTGAAAAGCTTGCATGTCCGGATTGTAACCTAAGTTTTGAGGAATTAACTCCGCGTATTTTCTCTTTCAATGCTCCTTACGGCGCCTGCGATAAATGCGGCGGGATTGGTGTCGATTTCAAAATCGACCCTGATTTGGTTATACCCGATAGGAATAAATCAATAAAAGAAGGTGCTATTTATCCGTGGAGTAAATCTTCAACCGGATACTACGATGATGTCCTTAAAGCTGTACAGGAAGCGTATAAAATGGATTTTGACATCCCGTTTAAAGAACTTCCGCAAGAACATCAAGACATTATCTTATACGGCTCTGATGAGCGTATACCAATGCGTATTAGAGAGTTTGGGAGCAAAAGATACAGAACAAGTCTGCAAAAATTCATAGGTGTTATTCCATTCCTCATGAAACATTACAATGTTGACAGCGAATACTGGAAAGCCGAAATAGAAAAATATATGGTTACAACACCTTGTGAAAAATGCGGCGGAGCAAGGCTTAAACCATTCCCCCTAGCGGTTAGAATTAACGGTATTAATATTTACGAATTCTGCCTCATGCCGGTTGATAAAGCTTATGAATTTGTAACAGATTTATACTTAACACTTTCTGATTTTCAGATGAAAATCGGAAAACAGATTTTAGATGAGGTGCGCGCAAGGTTAAAATTCCTCTGCGATGTCGGACTTAATTACCTGAACCTTGCGCGCACCTCTGGAACACTTTCCGGAGGAGAAGCTCAGAGAATCAGGCTCGCTACACAAATCGGAAGCGGACTGTCTGGTGTTCTTTACGTTCTGGACGAACCTTCAATAGGACTGCACCAGCGTGATAATGACAGGCTTATCAAAACCTTACTAAAACTCCGAAATATGGGAAACTCGCTTATTGTAGTCGAACACGATGAAGATACAATAAGAAATGCAGATTACATTGTAGATATCGGCCCTAAAGCAGGAGTCAACGGCGGAAATATTATTGCTCAAGGATGTGTAGAAGATATTATTAAAGCGTCTGACTCCATCACCGGACAATATTTGAGCGGTGAACGAAATATTCCTGTACCTAAAAAAACAAGAGAAGGTAATGGAAATTATCTGCAGGTTAGAAACGCACATCTCAACAACCTCAAAAATATAGATATTGATATTCCTCTCGGAAAAATCGTTGTATTAACAGGGGTTTCTGGTTCTGGTAAATCCACACTTATGCAGGATTTGATTTATGAATACGCTGTTCACAAGCTCAGAAAGAACCGGCCGAAACCTCAGGGCGTTGACGAAATATTAGGATTTGAGAATCTTGATAAAATAATCGATATTGACCAGTCGCCAATCGGAAGAACTCCGCGTTCAAATCCGGCAACTTACACAGATGTTTTCACTCCTATAAGAGAACTTTATGCAAAAACAAATGAAGCTAAAATGCGAGGCTATAAACCCGGCAGATTCAGCTTTAACGTAAAAGGCGGAAGGTGCGAAGCCTGTTCCGGCGACGGTGTATTAAAAATCGAAATGAACTTCCTCTCTGATGTTTACGTCAAATGCGATGTCTGCAAAGGAAAACGCTATAACAATGAAACATTAGAAGTTAAGTACAAAGGTAAAACTATTGCAGATGTTTTAGAAATGAGCGTAAAAGAAGCTTACGAATTTTTCGAAAATATACCGCAGATTGCTAACAAATTAAAAACACTTGTTGATGTCGGTCTGGATTATATTAAGCTCGGGCAAAGCGCCACAACACTCTCTGGCGGAGAAGCACAACGAATTAAGCTGGCTTCTGAGCTCAATAAACGAGCAACCGGAAAGACTCTTTACCTTCTTGACGAGCCTTCTGTAGGATTGCACTGGTATGATTTGGATAAATTAATTAAAATTATCCAGCAGCTTGCTGATAATGGAAATACAATTTTAATCATTGAACACAACCTTGATTTAATAAAAATTGCAGACTATATAATTGATCTCGGGCCTGAAGGCGGTGATATGGGCGGAAATATCGTTGCCTGCGGAACACCGAGAGAAGTTGCCAAAAATCCAAACTCTTATACAGGACAATATTTGAAGCAGTTTTTTCAGAAATAATGTATAATAATATCAATGAACGAAACTTTAAAAGAAACAATCAAGCTTGTTCCCGACCAGCCGGGCTGCTATCTTTATTATGATAAAGAAGGTGAAATTATTTATGTCGGAAAAGCTAAAAACCTTAAGCGGCGCGTTTACAGCTATTTCCATAAACAGCATGACAGCGTAAAAACAACTGTGCTTGTTTCACAAATTGAAAAGCTTGAATACATTATTACTGATTCAGAAGTAGAAGCGCTGATTCTAGAATCACATCTGATTAAGAAGCATAAGCCAAGATATAACGTACTATTAAAAGATGATAAGAAATATCCGTACTTTCTTATTACAGATGAAGATTTCCCGCGCATTCAAGTTGTGCGAAAAAAGAATTTAAATCCAGATAAGGGAAGATTCTACGGGCCTTACACTGATGTGGGTGCAATGTACGCAACACTTGATTTCTTAAAAAAACTTTTTCCCTTAAAACAATGCAAAACTCCTAAATTCTCAAACCGCCCATGCCTGTACTACCATATTGGAAAGTGTCTTGCTCCCTGTCAGGGAAAAGTTACACCGGAGGAGTATCAGAAACTTATACATCAGGTTGAGTTGTTCCTAAGCGGTAAACAGACAGAGTTATTAAAACAAATTCAGGAACAAATGCAGAAATATGCAGATAGCGAACAGTTTGAAAAGGCTGCAAAAATGCGTGACAGCTATCTTGATTTGCAAAAAACGCTTGAAAGGCAGAAAGTTGTATACGAGAACACGAAACTTAATGAAGATATTATTGCTGTTCTTTATGAAGACGGAATTCTCGCAATCGTAATAATGATGATTAGAGAAGGAAGACTTATTGATAAAAAAGACTTTACTTATTTTGTTGATAATATTGACAAGACAGAATACTTTGAAACATTTTTCAGGGATTATTATACCGGACTCAAGCTGGGATTTCCGGACAAAATCGTTTCTAAAGAACTTGAAGAAATCGGAGATAAATCACTCTACGAAGACTGGTTGAAAATCATTTCCGGTAAAAAAGTTACAATTAATTATGCCAAGACAGGTAAATACAGAGAGCTTGCAGAGCTGGCAATAAAAAATGCAGGAAATTTATTAGAAACAGCAAAACTCAAAAAGATGGCACAAATAAGGGATGATTTTAACGAAGTCGGCTCTTATCTTGCCGAAAAACTGCACCTTTCAAATTTTCCCAACAGAATTGAATGCTATGATATTTCTCACATTCAAGGTACAAACACAGTCGCTTCAATGGTAGTATTTCAGAACGGACTGCCGAAAAAAACTGCATACAGGAAGTTTAAAGTACGCTCAACAGAAGGTAAACCGGATGACTTTTTATCAATGAAAGAAGTTTTATCACGCAGACTTGCAAGATTAGGAGAGCCTAAGTGGGAAAAGCCTGATTTGATTATTATTGACGGAGGAAAAGGCCAGCTTTCAAGCGTTATGCAAATTGTTGAAGGCTTGGGAATTAAAGTTGGAAAGGACGGAATTGACTTTGTATCGCTTGCAAAACGGGAAGAAGAAGTGTTTCTCCCGCATCAGTCAGAATCAATCCTGCTTCCGCGCGACTCAAACGCACTTTACCTTATCCAAAGGATAAGGGATGAAGCACATAGATTCGCAATAACTTTCCACAGAGAACGCAGAAGTAAAAGCGCTGTAGGTAAGAAAGATTAATAATCTTTTCTTACAGGGATATAACAAAACTCCGGAGTTAGTAAGCTGTAAATAAATTTTATAAAATTAAGCATAATAATCTAATCCTTTATTATTTTTATTTTGTAATCTCTGAGCTTGCGCTTTAATAGTTTTAGCCTGCGCAGCAACCCTGTAGTCCTGCGGCGATGGATCTGCCGGCGCCATTGCAGAATTTATAACAGTGTTTGCATTGTCAATAGTACGTTTTGGATTTTTTGGATTTAAAACCGGCATTTTGATTGAAACATGTCCTCCCACAGGAATTCCCTGTGCGTTTTTTTCAATAACTATAGCACCTGCTAAAGCTCCTCCTGCTCTTTTATGAGCTGCTTCGTGCGCATAAATTTTATCGAAGTTCCTCTTGATTAAAGTCTGTTGTTGGTTTTTTATAGCCGGAATATTCATGAAATTCATAAATACACATCTCCTTACTACATAGTGTATATTATACACGTTTTTTTATACTTTGCAAGTACTATTTTTTAAATCCATCTCTGCAAGCATTTCCAAATCTTCCGCGGCATCTGCGCCTTTAGTTGTAAGGTAATCTCCCGACAGCATTCCGTTAATTCCAGCTCTAAACCCGAGCTCCTGCATTTCTTTTGAAAGTCTTGAAGTCCTTCCGCCGGCATAACGTAAAATCACTTTGGGAAGCAGTATTCTAAAAACACAAATAGTCCTTATAATCTCTTCTTCAGTAATCTTATCCTCATAACTTTCCAGAGGTGTTCCTTTAATAGGATTAAGAATATTTATCGGTACTGTTTTGGGATTAAGCTCTGCTAAAGAAAGTGCCATCTCTAATCTGTCTTCCCTTGTTTCCCCCATGCCGAGAATTACGCCGGTGCAGGCTTCAATACCATTTTTCATAAGTAATTTTACAGTATTTATTCTATCCTCGTAATTATGCGTTGTACAAATTTCTTTATGATAATTTTTTGAAGTATTTATATTGTGATTAAATCTTTCTACACCAGCCTTTTTAATTTGCTTTATCTGCTCTTCAGTAAGAAGCCCCAGTGAAGCGCAGCAATGTATACCATCAATAGAAGCTACTGCTCTTACCATTTCTAAGATTTTCTCAAAATCCCTGCCGGACTCACTTCTCCCAGAAGTCACGATGCAGAATCTTGAAGCCCCGTTTTCTTTTGCTCTGAGTGCCGCAGATTTGACATCTTCTACATCCAGAAGAGGATGACACTTGATTTCAGCATGATTATGAATACTTTGAGAGCAGTACTTGCAGTTCTCTCCGCATTTGCCGGTTCTTGCGCTTATGATTGAACAAACTTCAACCTCATTTGTAAAATTTGATTTTGTCACTTGCTCTGCCATCTCTACGAGTTCGTTCAAATCCATATCATATAATTTTAATAATTCCTGTTTATTCATAATATAATTCCTCCACCTAATACAATATCTCCGTCATAAAGCACAACTGACTGCCCCGGTGCAATAGATTTCTGCATATTTTCAAATAAAACTTCTATATTACCTGAATCTAAAGGCTTTACTCTCACATTTGCCGGACTTTGAGTCGAACGAATCTTCGCCTGACAAGATATTTCTTTTTCTAATTTATCAATCGCAATCCAGTTTAAATCAACTGCTGTAAGCCTGTCAGAAAAAGTTTTATCTTTGAACCCTACTACAACTTCGTTGGTGTCCTTCCGTAATTCAATGACATAAAGAGCTTCTGAAGAAGAAATTCCAAGCCCTTTTCTCTGCCCTATTGTATAATTCCATATTCCCTGATGCTCACCCAAAACTTTACCGTCTGTGTCAACGATGTTTCCGGGCTTTGGGTCAACTCCGAGTAGTTCTTTGTAATCACCTTCATAAAAGTCCTGCGAATCCGGCTTGTCAGCAACCGCCAATCCACATTTCTCTGCTCTTTTTCTGATTTCTTCTTTTGTATAATCTCCTAGAGGAAGCAAAATATTTTTAAGCTGTTCCTGCTTCAGGCGATAAAGAAAATAAGATTGGTCTTTTTTAGGATTTTTTCCGCGCTTCAGAATATAACGCCCGTCTTCTTCTTCAATCCTTGCATAATGACCGGTTGCAAACTTATCAAACTCAATACCGTTAAGTCCTGCTATCCGGGGCAATACATCAAACTTTATCAGAGAATTACACCATACACAAGGGTTTGGCGTACGTCCTGAAAGGTATTCTTTCTTAAATTTTTCTAGCACAATTTCATTATATTTTTCTACACAGTCGAAAACATAATACTCTATTCCGATTTGATTGCAAATATTTCTTGCTGCCTCAATATCTTCTTTCTCGTCCGCACTGTAACAAGCTCCTCCGCACTTGTAACTTGTAGTTGTATTCAATTTACCCCTGTATATAGCCATTGTTACGCCAATTACTTTGTGCCCTTGTTCTTTAAGCATTAAAGCTGCCGTTGAAGAGTCTACTCCGCCGGACATTCCTACAAGTATATTCAAACCTTTGCTCCTTCCATCATTCGATTTATACATTTATATGCTTTTTCTTGAATTGACCGCTCTATTTCAATTTCATTCTGTTCCGTTTTTAAAACATTATAAATATCTTCCAGAGAATTCCATTTCATATTTGTACAAATAATGTCATCACGAATCATATAAAATTCTTTTTCGGGCAAATCTCGTTTAAGTCTGTCATAAACACCTTTTTCAGTAGCAATTACAAACCGCGTATTGCTTGACTTGCTTGCATATTCCATAATCTCTTTGGTTGAACCGACAAAGTCTGCCAGCATTGATACCGCGGTGTGACATTCAGGATGAGCTAGAATCTTAGCTTTCGGATATTTGATACGCGCGGTTTCAATATCCTCCGGCCGAATACGTAAATGCGTAGGGCAGAAGCCGTTATATGTAATAACTTTTAAATTACCAATCTTCCTCTCAATCCATTTGCCAAGATAAGCGTCAGGAAGAAACAAAATCTTTTCTGCCTTAAGATTTCTAACTACATCTAGCGCATTTGAACTTGTACAGCAAATATCGCATTCTGCCTTGACTTCAGCTGTAGAATTAATATAGCATACAGCAGGAACACCAGGATATTTTGCTCTAAATTCTCTTAATTGACTTAATCCGATCATATCAGACATAAAACATCCCGAATTCATATTCGGAAGCAAAACCTTCTTATCCGGATTAAGAAGTTTTGCTGACTGTGCCATAAAATATACTCCCGCAAAAACTATAATATCAGCATTTGTTGTAGTTGCCTTTTTACTCAAATAAAAAGAATCTCCTACAAAATCCGAAACCTCATCAAGTTCTACAGGCTGGTAGCAATGAGTAAGAATTACCACATTTTTCCTTCTTTTTAATTCATTTATTTTCTGTATATAATCCATTCTTCGCCTCATGTTATGGTATACCATAAAATTTATTATATACCAGAAATAATTTTATGGTATATTATTCTTATGAAAGAATTAACAAAAAGTCTTGGAAATTATCTTCTTGCAATATATGAACTCGTGGAAGAAAATAATGCAGCACGGGTTCGCGATGTTTCCCAAAAGATGAATATCGGAGCTGCGTCTACCTCAGAAGCAGTTAAGCTGCTAGCTAAAAAGGAATACATAAATTACAGACCATACGGCTTAATAACTCTTACATCAAAGGGCAGTCTGGCTGCAAGAAAAAAAATAGAACGCCATAAAACAATAGAAAACTTTTTAACTAGTGTTCTTTTGCTAGATAAAAATTATGCAGATGAACTTGAATATTCGATGCCAGACGAAGTTCTGGAAAAATTTGTCGGCTATCTGACATTTATGCAAAACTGTTCCTGCAAAGAACCTAAATGGATAAAAAGTTTTCAGCATTACATAAAAGAGGGTAAAATGCAGAGTAAGTGCATTGAATGTATGAGAAATGGCAGCAGCTGCTGCAACGGATGTAAAACTTAATAAAATCTTAATAAATGTTGTATAAACAACTGTACCATATTTTATTTACGGGGTATAATAGAATTAAAGATAGTAATAGTATGCTGTCTGACATGACAGCAAAGGATAAGGAGATTAAAATGTCAGAATTAACATTAGAAAAACAATCTTCTACAACAGATTTCGTAGGCGGCAAATGGCAGTCAGAAATCAATGTAAGAGATTTTATCCAAAAAAACTACACACCTTATGATGGTGATTCTAGCTTCCTGGCAGGTCCTACTGAAGCTACAACTAAATTGTGGCAGGAATGCTGCGAATTGTTCAAAAAAGAACGCGAAAACGGCGGTGTACTTGATATGGATACAAAAATTGTTTCTACTATCACTTCACACGGTGCCGGCTATATTGACAAGAGCTTAGAAAAGATTGTCGGCGTTCAGACTGATAAACCTCTAAAACGTTCTCTTCAACCGTTTGGCGGTATTAGAATGGCTGAAACTTCTTGCAAATCATATGGTTATGAAGTAGATCCAGAAGTTACAGAAATTTTTACAAAATACAGAAAAACTCATAACCAGGGCGTATTCGATGTTTACACCCCTGAAATGAGAAAAGCCCGTCACGCAGCTATCCTTACAGGTCTTCCTGATGCTTACGGACGCGGACGTATCATCGGTGACTACAGAAGAGTTGCACTCTATGGTATTGATAGATTAATCGAAGATAAAAAAGAACAACACGCTTCTTTAGACGGCGAAATGACTCCTGATAAAATTCAATTAAAAGAAGAAATTTCTGAACAAATCAGAGCTCTTCAAGAAATGAAAGAATTAGGACAAGCTTATGGTTTTGATATTTCTCAACCAGCTAAAAATGCTCAAGAAGCTATCCAGTGGTTGTACTTCGGTTACTTATCAGCAGTAAAAGAACAAAACGGCGCTGCTATGAGTATCGGTAGAACTTCTACTTTCTTAGACATCTTTATTGAAAGAGATTTAAGAAACGGTGTTATTACTGAAGAACAAGCTCAAGAAATGATTGACCACTTCATCATGAAGTTAAGATTAGTTAAATTCGCTAGAACCCCTGAATACAATTCATTGTTCTCCGGCGACCCTACCTGGGTAACTGAATCTATCGGCGGTGTTGGTATTGATGGACGTCACATGGTTACTAAGAACTCTTTTAGATACCTTCATACTCTTGAAAACTTAGGTACTGCTCCTGAACCAAACTTAACAGTATTATGGTCTAAGAGATTACCTCACAACTTCAAACAATACGCTGCTCACATCTCTATCACAACTTCATCTATCCAGTATGAAAATGATGATATGATGAGAGTTACACACGGTGATGATTATGCAATTGCTTGCTGCGTATCTTCTATGGTTGTCGGCAAAGAAATGCAGTTCTTCGGAGCTCGTGCTAACCTTGCTAAATGCTTATTATACGCTATTAACGGCGGTGTAGATGAAAGATTAAAAGAACAAATCGGACCTAAATACAGACCAATCACTTCTGAATACCTTGATTTCGATGAAGTTATGTCAAGATATGAAGATATGATGGAATGGTTGGCTGGTTTATATGTTAATACATTAAACTGCATTCACTATATGCATGACAAATACTGCTACGAAAGATCTCAAATGGCTCTTCATGACAGAGATGTTAAGAGATACTTCGCAACAGGTATTGCTGGTCTTTCAGTTGTAGCTGACTCACTTTCTGCTATTAAGTATGCAAAAGTTAAAGCTATCAGAGATGAAGACGGCATCGTAGTTGATTACGAAGTTGAAGGCGATTATCCAAAATACGGTAACAACGATGACAGAGTTGACCAATTTGCAGTAGATATCGTTAAGAAATTCATGAATATGATTAGAAAACACTATACTTATAGAAATTCTATTCCTACAATGTCTATCTTAACAATTACTTCAAACGTTGTTTACGGTAAAAAAACAGGTAATACTCCTGATGGCAGAAAAGCAGGAGTACCTCTTGCTCCAGGTGCTAACCCAATGCACGGACGTGATTCTCACGGTGCAGTTGCTTCATTAGCTTCAGTTGCTAAACTTCCGTTCAACGATGCTCAAGATGGTATCTCAAATACTTTCTCTATCATACCTAATGCTTTAGGTAAAGATGAAGTATTCATGGGCGATTTGGATATCCAACTCGACTGCGGATGCTGCGAAGGTACTTGCCAATAAGGGTAAATATAATTTTAGCTGGTAGGTTTATCCTACCAGCTTGAATATAATAGAAAGGAACAATAAAATGACAACTCAACAAGAAGAAAATTTAATAAATCTTTTAGACGGTTATGTTGAAAAAGGCGGACATCACCTTAACGTAAACGTATTTAACAGAGAAACATTACTTGATGCACAAGCACACCCAGAAAAATATCCTCAACTTACAGTAAGAGTGTCAGGATATGCAGTAAACTTCATCAAATTAACAAAAGAACAACAAGATGATGTTATTTCAAGAACATTCCATTCACAACTTAGTGGAAATTCTTGCGGCTGCTAGTCATGGGTAAATAAGAAAGAATAGAAAAATGCGATTGAACATTCTGTTCAATCGCATTTTTCTTACATAAATCTATTGTGTTCTTTTTCCCATTCTACCGACGTCATGCGCCCGTGGCCAGGATAAATCAATGTTTCTGGAGGTAAAGTAAAAATCTTATTTTTTATACTTTCTACTATTTGTTCAAAATCTCCACCTTCTAAATCACAGCGTCCTACACTTTCTCTAAAGATTGTATCACCGGAGAAAAGTTTACCATCTGTAAGATAACATACACCGCCTTGAGTATGCCCCGGAGTATGAATGACCTTAATTTCTGTGTCACCTAGTTTAATTATGCCACCATCTGTTACAAAGATATCAATATTTGGAATAGTCATCTGCGGCATGCCAAACATTGGTAAATACTGATTTGCTTTATTAAGCCAAGCCATATCATTTTTGTGCATAACAACCTTTACGTCAGGATTATTTCTAATCCCTGCAATATGATCAAAATGTCCATGTGTTAACAAAATGTATTTAAGTTCTGCTCCGGCTTCGCTTAAAGCATCATTAATTTTGCTGTCTACAGCAGAACAATCCACAAGAGCAGCCTCTTTGGATTGTTCATCTATTAATAAATAATTATTATTATCTATTGGCGGTTCTATAAATGTTTTTATAATCATATATTAATTCTATAATAAAAACATTCAATCTCAAGATATTAACCTATACAGGAAAGATGTCCGTGTTTTTTCTCTTCAGCAAATTTAGGAGATAACCACCCGCATTTATATCCGGTAATCCCAAGCCCAGTCAAAGCCGCAAGCCCTAGAGCAACTGCTGCAATTTTCTTAGTCTTACCGTTGAAGTGAATAGAATTACCACCGCTTCCACCAGTAATACCATGTCTTAAACCTGAAAAATCAAGTTTTATCAAATCATTTTTAGATATATTCTTACCTTTATTATTGAAATGATAGTCGAAATATAATTGACCAGAAGATTTACCGGTCGCGCTCAACCAGGCGTTACCGAACCATGTTGTATCAGCTTTAATTTGGTTAGCTAGAATTGTTTCTGCATTCTTGCTGTTTCTATCTCTGATTAATGCTCTTTCCAAACATTCTGCCATTTCATCAGAAATTACAGAATCTCTCAATTTTCTGAGAGCTTTTTTATATTCTTCATCAGCTTCCAAAGTTTCTTTCAATAATTCTGCCGGTATATCTTCATTTATTTGTCCTTTATACTTCTTGGTTATATCGCTAACAAGCTTGTCTTTTATTTTATTAAATGCCGTCTTTGCATCTTCGTTTGCAGCTTTCAAAGCAGTTTCTTCTGACATAAAGTATTCGTGTTTGCCCTTGTATGCATCCATTAACTTTGCATCTGCAGCAATATCTGGATCAAAGTTCTTTTGTGCCATACCCTGAACATTTGGTGTAATAGGAGTACATAAAGCCTTTTTAGCCTCCAAGTCAGTAAGTTCACAAGGAGCAAATCTTGACGGCAAGAGAGCTGCATCACCTGCCATTGCCCAATCTTTACCAGGAGTCCAGCCGTCTGTCATTATCATACGACCTTTTAACTTAGGTTTTGAAGCTGCAAGTTCAAATTTTTCTACTGTTTCTGGTTCATACTTCATATCTCCGCCAAAAATAAGAATTGCATTCGGATCTTTTTCGGCATATTTTTCAAAAGTATCAATTACAGTATCCATACTTTTTTGGAAATCACCACGTCCCCAGCTGACAATTAATTTGACATCCTCACCTTTTTTCAGTTTTGCAAGGTATTCATCAGCAATATTACCATAAATTTTAAGATTTCTATCAGATTTTCCGGCTAGAATATGCATTCTGCCTTGATTTGGTTTACTAATCTCTTTACCGGTTTCATCTAGCAAAACAGAATCTACAAACTTCTGACTAAATCTTTCAAGCAAGTTGATTTTATTTTGACGTTTTACCTCTCTAACAGTCTTTAAGTCAGCTTTATTTTTATCAAACACCTGAAATTTATTTACTGTAACAACAGAACCGTCTTTTAATTTTAGTTTAACATCAGACTTATATCCCGGCTGTAAGATGCCTTCGCTGAATGGTGATACATTAGGATCCATAAGCGGATTTGTAAGTCCTTTAAAGCGGCCAAGTTTATCCAATTCAACAAGGTCATTATACATTGCAGAAACTAAGTCATTAGTTATCAAAGAGTCATGATAACCTTCAGATACGGTTGTTAACATTGGAGAGTATCCTGTTTTTGCATAATGGATTGCAACATTAAACGCATTCATTCCACTCTTTGGACGTACGAAATTCTTTAAAACGGTTTCTCTCAGGAAATCTTCTTCTCGTCCCAACTTCACAGCTTCAATATATTCTTTGCTGTTCAAAAGTTTTGTTAAATCTTCTTTTGTAGCACCAAGGTTAACAATCGCTTGTCTAGCCCCCATTGGCTGATCGTAACCTGCATTCATATTATGTCCGACACCACCTAAGAATTTATCCATCCAGTATGCATCCCCAGCGGCATTCTTCTGTGCTGCATAATGCATCGTAAACATGGTCTGACCGTCTGAACATAAAATATATTTAGGATCAATATTATACTTTTCTTTCAAAGCAGGCATAAGCTCTACTGTCGCTCTTGCTTCTTTTGGATAAGGCTGCCCCTGCCAGCCGGAAGAAAATTTCTTGGCTAAAGCATCACCGCTTGCAGAAGCATAACTGTCATCTGCATATTGTTTTGCCATACTCGCAGTCGAATCAACATATGTAAATACAAATTCCAGTTTATTTTGAGTTTCTTTACTGATTTTTTTTGCATCCATTGCCTTAATAAGATTTTCATCTTTTTGAGCTCTAAACATTTTTATTGGAACATTCTCTTCCATACCCCAGTTCATTTTTGAAGATTTTACTTCCTCTAAAAGAAATACGTTTCCTTTCTTCTCTTCTAAAAATTTCACTAAATCAGTTGCGTTATCAATAGACTGAGCTGTGACAAAAGGAGTTCCTTCTTTTCCTTTAAACGGATGGTTTGCCGGTAAATTATCAGGAATGTATCTTACTTTGACCCCTTGTCCAATCGGATGTCTTACCTTACCAGTTTTTGGATCAATATCTTTTTTGTAATCAACTTGCTGGTTATACAATGGTATAAATTTTACAATCTTATCCACATCTTTGTTATCAAGATAATTATAATCATTAACAACTGTACCAACACCGCCGCCATTAAAACCAAATAATGGTTCTTCGGCAACCATATGAGCTATATGGCGAGGATTACCGCTTTTAAAAGATATCATTGACATTCCTTTTGGAACACCTGCAATATCTTTTGGTGCTTCCGCCTCCTTCACATTTCTGTTTTTCGCTCTCAAAACTGAATAGTCAACACCAACTGCGTTAATCTTCATAAGACAAACTCCTTACACACATAACTACTATATATATAAAAAACCACACACAAAAAAATTTAACCTTTTATCCCCAAATTATTAAGAATTATTAAGTAAATTTTTGTTAAGTAATTTCTTATTAAAGAGTAACAAAAAGAAAGTTTATTTTCAATAGCCACAAATGGGCAAATTTTTATCTTTTGTGTAAACTTTTATTACAAAAAGGCAATTTTTAGGAAAAACAATACTTTATATAAGTAAGGTTAGATAAATATAGGTTAGGTAGGTATGATTAACAATATTGCAACTATGGACTTACGTCCACAGATGGCAGTTGCTAAGCCGATGGCTTCAGTATCGAGCTTCAGTATGCCGCCAATTTTAGGATTTAAAACTCCGCCTCTAAAAGAAAAGGCTATTATTAAAGTCAAAAAAGTTAAAAGAGGGGATAATATTATTATCCCTGGTGAGATAGAAGATGATTATGTTGATATTGTAGAAGAAATTCTGCCGCAGAATAATAGTAACTTCTTCACGTCACAAGAATTTGTATCCCCGCCAATAAAACGGCAAATAAAATACTTAAAAAATTGTTATATTATTGATTATATTCAATCACCTAAAGCTCGATGCGGATTAGGCACAGAAGCGATTAAAAATCTTGCAGAAAAAGCCATGTTTGACTCTAAAGCTGATGGAAGAATTGTCACTTTTTCAGCACCGATAACAAAAGAGTCTTCGCCAGCATTGTTCTTTTACAAACTTGGGTTTAGATTTACAAGTCCGGAGGCAAATCAATATATGGAGGAATGTATTATCAAGAAAATACCCGACATTCCGGCTCAGGTTGGAATGATGTACCTTCCCAAAAGCCGGCTGCACAAACTTTTAAGATACGGAGAACTATTCTAAATGACTGAGATTAACAAAAACATTTTAGAAGGGCATTATTCGACAGAAACAAAAGTCAAACGCCCCAAAATAACCGTAGCAGAAGCACCTGCAGCACTTCCTAAGCATACTCTTTTTTCTGAAAAAGAAGCAAAGCAAAAGATTAATGCAATTAATACTGATATTTACCAAGGTACAAAAAAGGAGAAAGCAAAAAATGACTTTAATAAATCACTTTATTTTAAAATTTTTGGAGGCGTTGCTCTTGCAACCGCAGGCATTGCCGGTATTAATAAAATCAGAGATTTCTTTAGAAAATCTTAATTAGGCAATTTATAATTTTATGCTAGAATGAGTTGGTAGTGGTTGAATATCCACTTAATACTGAAAATAATAGGAGAGTATGATATATGTGCGGAATTGTAGGATATGTTGGCAGTAAAAAAGCTATTGATATATTGCTTGAAGGACTTACAAATCTTGAATACAGAGGTTACGATTCAGCTGGTATTGCTGTTAATGTTGATGGTAAAGTTCAGCTCTACAAAGCAGAAGGCAAGCTTCAAAACTTAAAAGATATTGTTGAAAAAAATTATGCAGAGATTTCTAAATCTACTATTGGTATAGGTCATATCCGCTGGGCTACACACGGGGCTCCGACTGTTGCGAATGCTCACCCGCACACATGCAATTGTGGAAGAGTTGCAATTGTTCACAACGGAATTATTGAAAACTTTAAGGAACTTCGTGAAAAACTTGAGAAAAAAGGATGCACTTTCCGCTCACAAACTGATACAGAAACTGTTGCACACCTAATTGCTACAAAATTTGCAGAAACAAATGATTTAACTGAAGCTGTAAGACTTGCTACAAAAGAAATAGAAGGGGCCTATGCTCTTTGTGTTATACATCAGGATGTTAAGGATACAATTGTTGCTACCAGGAGAAATGCTCCTCTGCTGGTTGGTTTAGGTGAAAATGAATATTATATCGCGTCTGATGTACCGGCAATTATTCAGCATACTAAAAAAGCTATGTACATTGATGATAATCAAATCGTTACAGTAACACCAAATTCAATGAAATTAATTGATATTGATAATAATTCTATACAGGGAAAAGTTGAAACTTTACCCTGGGAACCGGTTGCTCTGAGTAAAATGGGATACAAACATTTTATGCTCAAAGAAATTCACGAACAGCCTGACGTTGTAAGAAATGTTCTTTCCGGTAAACTCAGAGCAATGGATGAGCCTATACACTTAAAAGAAGTAACTCTTGACAGAGATAAATTAAAGAACTTAAACCGTATTCAAATCGTTGCCTGCGGAACATCGCTCCATGCAGCAATGGTTGGTAAGTACATCATTGAAGATTTTTGTGGAATTTCTGTTGATGTAGAGCCATCAAGTGAATATATCTACAGAAAAACAATTACAGATCAAAATACTTTAGTGATAGGGGTTTCGCAGTCAGGAGAAACTGCTGACACTATTACAGCTGTAAGACAGGCTAAAGCAAAAGGCTCACACATCCTAATTGTTACTAATAGACCGGATTCGACTATGGCACGTGAAGCCGACAGCCTTGTTCCTGTTTATGCAGGTATTGAAGTTTCTGTTGCTGCGACAAAATCTTATATGGCACAATTAATTTCTTTCTACCTGCTTGCAATCTATATGGCTGAGGTTAAAGGGGTAAATGAAGAAGAATTGAGGGATTTAAAACACGAACTTATTGTTCTGCCGCAAAAAATAGAAAAGATACTTTCCCATAAAGAAGATATACAAAAATGCGCACGTGCATTTTCTAGTTCAAAAGATTTCATTTTTATTGCTAGAGGTATCAATTATCCGACGGCATTGGAAGGCGCCTTAAAATTAAAAGAAATAAGCTACATTAATGCAACAGGTTATACTGCCGGCGAATTAAAACACGGCCCGATTGCAATGCTTGATGAAACAATGCCGGTACTTTCAATATTAATGAAAGGCAAAGTTTATGACAAAATTTTATCTAACTCAGAAGAAGCAAGAGCACGTAATGCAAGAATGATAGCATTAACAGATTCGGATGATACAAAGTTAAATGAATTATTTGATTACATAATTAGAATTCCTGAGATTTCCGAAATCTTATCACCTGCTCTTGCAGTAGTTCCATTACAACTATTAGCTTATTACATTGCAGAATTTTTAGGTAAGGATGTTGACCAGCCGAGAAACCTCGCAAAATCAGTTACAGTGGAATAAAATTAATGGATTACTCCAATTAAAAAATAGTTGAAATGGTTGAGCAAAGTTAAATTTAGGGAATTGGAACTGAGAAAAATTCCAAAATTGAGGAATGTTCCAAAATGTTGTTAAATTCTTCGAAGTTGGTACCTCATAAGTATTTGTTGCTTTTTTCTTTTCCGCTTCAATCTCTTTACCATCTATAATTCTAGTATCATCTAGCACTGTTCCATAATCTTCGCTATTAAGCCAGGTTATGTATTCTTTAGCATCAATTTTATCATCAACTGCATATTTTTTAGCAGCCTCTACTGCCCTTTGGTAATAATCACCCTCATATTTCTTTAAGAACTCTAAACCTTCAGTAAATTCTTCAACAGTTACAATACCGTCTTTGTTTTTATCATCACGCTGAAGGAGTATTTTTTCTGTTTCTTCCATATATGCTTTATCACTTAATAAATTTTGTAAATGTTCTTTTGAGATTCCACTCTTATATGTACCATTATCGCGCTGTTCTTGAATATCTTTTCCACTGCGAATTTTATTCTCTTCTAACAGTTTGTCATAGTCACTACTTCCCAGCCAGCTTGCATATTCAGCTGTCGATAAATTCAGTTACAGTTGTTTTACTGTCCTTATTTGTATCCCACTTAGATAATATATTGTTACGATTTTTTTACATTTACTTTTTTGAATTGTTATTCTTGCTAAACTATTATCAATTATGCAAATTGTTTCAGAACTTATTGATATTCCTAACAACGGAAATCCTTCAACAGAATATATTGAAAAAGAGTTAACAAAACGCAACATTAAACCTTTAAGATGGGCTGTTGTTCATGTTGATGATAAAATGTATACAGTTAGTGTAGCAAATTTAAAGGAATAGGAAGGAAGTTATGAATACAACTCAGCTTAAATATGATATTAAAGATATTAATCTTGCTGAACAAGGCAAAAATAATATCGAATGGGCTATGAAAGACATGCCTGTTTTAAGAAAAATTCGTGAAAGATTTTTGAAGGAAAAACCTTTTGCAGGATTAAAATTATCAGCTTGTGTTCACGTTACAAAAGAAACTGCAGCACTTTGTACAGTAATGAAAGACGGCGGAGCTGATGCTGTACTGATTGCTTCAAATCCATTATCTACTCAGGATGACGTTGCTGCTGCTCTTGTTAAATACTGGGATATTCCTGTATTAGGTTACGCAGGGGAGTCTGTTGAGGTTTATAGAGAGCACGTACGTTCAGCATTAGACCACAATCCGGATATAATTATTGATGACGGTTGTGATTTAGTTGCGACTTTACATGCAGAAAGACCTGAACTTGCAAGTCATATAATCGGCTCTACAGAAGAAACAACGACAGGTATTATAAGATTACAGGCATTGGAAAATCAAAAGGAATTAAGATTCCCTGCACTTGGAGTTAATACAAGCTTAACAAAACATTTATATGACAACCGCTATGGAACCGGACAAAGTGCTATGGACGGTATAATGAGAGCAGCCAACATTCTTATTGCGGGAAAAACAGTTGTAATCTCTGGTTACGGATGGTGCGGCAGAGGATGTGCTCTTAGAGCAAAGGCTCTTGGCGCTAACGTTATTGTTTGCGAAGTTGATCCGCTAAAAGCTCTGGAAGCTGCAATGGAAGGTTACAGAGTTATGCCGATTGCGGAAGCTGCAAAAGAAGGTGATATTTTCTTAACAGTTACTGGCGATAAGCATGTTGTCGACGTTCAACATATTATGACTATGAAAGAAGGAGCTTTCTTATGCAACGCAGGACACTTTGACCACGAAGTTAATGTTCCTGATTTGAAAGGACATACAGTTGAGATTAAACGCATCAGACCATTCTTAGACGAATATAAACTGACTAACGGCAAATCTGTATACGTCCTGGCTGAAGGAAGATTAGTTAACCTTGTTGCTGCAGAAGGCCACCCGGCATCTGTTATGGATATGAGCTTTGCTAATCAGGCTCTCGGCATTGAATTTCTTGTTAAAAATAAAGGCAAATTAGAAAATAAACTATACACACTGCCAGAACACGTTGATGTTGACATTGCTAAGTTGAAGCTGGAATCAATGGGAATTTCTATTGATACTTTGACTGCAGAACAAGAAGAATATTTAAACAGCTGGAAGATATAAACTAAAAGAGGAGGTTTAACCCTCCTCTTTTTTTGCTTTATAAGCTTTCATAATAATATTTCTTGCCTCCATTGCCTGTTCATGAGATAAAGGCGGAACACCTTTAAGCGGGTATTCAATACCTAGATTTTCATATTTTGGCACAGCCATATCGTGATATGGAAGTACATCAAGTGCTGCAATATTATGAAGCCCTGCAAGGAATTCACCTAAGCGTGTTAAATATTCTTTCTTAAAGGTAATTCCAGGCACTACAACGTGTCTTACCCACATTGGTTTTTTAATATCTGAAAGATATTTTGCAAAAGCTAATATATTCTTATTAGAATGTTTGGTAAGTTTTTTATGTTCTTCATCATCTATATGCTTGATGTCAAGCAGTACAATACTTGTATATTTTAATAATTCATCAATTTTTTCAGTGTTATCCCTATTAAAGAAAATACCTGAAGTATCAAGTGCTGTATTAATTCCTTTTGCATTTGCTTGTTTGAAAAGCTCTGTAACAAATTCAATCTGACAAAGCGGTTCACCGCCGGTTACCGTAATTCCGCCGGAACAAAATTCCTTAACACCTTCATATTGTTTTAAAATATCGCCAACACTCATATGATTTGCCTGTTTATTAATATCCCAGGTATCAGGATTATGGCAGTACTGGCATCTTAGAGGACAGCCCTGCGTAAATACTACAAATCTTATTCCCGGGCCGTCAACCGTGCCGCAGCTTTCTATTGAATGAATATTTCCAAAAATTTCTGACATTATCTCACCTTATTTTCATTTCCCTGTATCAAACGTTTTATATTCTCTCTATGCAAGTAAACAATGTAAAGTGCACCTATTGCGCAGTATCCAGCATAAGCAGCAGGAGCATTCAAGAAATACATTACAAACGGAGATATCAGCAATGCAATAATCGACCCGACTGAAACGTATTTTGTAGTGTAGGTTATAATTCCCCATACAACTGCAATTATTAAACCTGCCATCCAGTTTAATGCAATAATAGTTCCTACACCTGAAGCAACTGATTTGCCGCCTTTAAACTGTAAAAAGATTGACTTGCTGTGCCCGATAATAACAGCTACTGCTGCAATGACCGGAGCCAGACCAATCGAAAGAGCTACAGTTACAAACATTTTTGCTAATATTACAGGAAGAGCTCCTTTCAGGGCATCCAAAAGCATTACAAGAAAGAAATAATTTTTACCGAGAACTCTCTTTACATTAGTAGCACCGGTTGAGCCTGAACCAACCGTCCTTATATCCTTGCCGGTCTTAGCTTTTACTATTAAGTAGCCGGTAGGTATTGAGCCGATTAAATAAGCTATTATAGCCGTTAATCCCAGCTGCAAACATATATGAAACATTTTACACCTCCTAATTTATCCGCTATTCTATTATACCAAAATATTTGCAAATTACATAAATATCATTTAAAATCGTGTTATGGAATATAATTTTTTGGATAGCTCAGTTGATACAGAAAATATTAATTTACCGGAAGCGGGCTGCATTAATAAATTTCTCTTAAAGAATAATTACGCTGAAATTATCAAAGCTGTAGATTTTTTCAATTCGGACGATATACTTCTATACGTTCACGGTTTTTTAGGAACAGGTAAGAGGCAGTTTATAAATTATGTTTCTGAATTTATTAATAAAGATGTAATAAAATTAGAATACTATTGCAAGGCATCTACTGTTTGCGATGATATTCTAATTTCATTTATTGATGTTATTGAAAAAACCACACTTTCTAAAGCTGTTAATATTAACGCAAAAGTAACAACACTTTCTGTAAAATTACAGCAATATATTTCTTCTATAAAAAAGCCTTTTGTGATAATACTTCATTCTTACGACGATATTAGTGCTGAAAATAATGGATTGGTAATTGACTTCCTTGAAAAACTATCTCAGCTGACAAACGTCAAAATAATAGCATCTACAAGAGCGATGACACCTGGTATTTTTGGAAGCATAAAGGTCGGTAAAAAAGTATTTCTTAAAGCTTTTTCTAAAGATATATTTCGCGAATTTATTTCTTCTTACCAGATAACCGGTACTGATACGGTTTTAGAAGATTTTTATAAATATACAAGAGGATATTACTACTACACAGCACTATCACTCAAAATTGTACAGGCAATGAAAGCTCAGCTCGGAGATTTTCTGGGGAAATTTGCACAGTCTGGAATGAGCTTTGATTCGTATCTCGGGCTAACTTACATCAATATGGTTCCTGCAACTATTCGGAACTTTTTCTGGTTTCTTAGAACTGTAAGACACGGATTAACATTAAATGCTCTTGCTGTTTTTGAACTGTATGACGAGTTTTCGCTTGAGTACCTGAAAAATAATTTAATGATATTTCAGGTTGGCGAAACTGTTTACGTTCAAGATTATTTCCAGCAGAATATTGATATTTCAATCCCGGCAAAGACAGAAATAAAACTGCATAAATATATTATAAATATTTATGAAAAGCAGCTTAAAGAGCCGCTTCAAACTCGTGAAATTATGATTTCAAGACATGCTTTGAGAGCAGAAATCGAATATCATAATAAACGAATTGCTGAAATAGAAAGCGGAAAAAATCCACAGCCGCAGATTGTAGAAACAGTAACCCCAAGAATAAAAACTGAAACAATTGAAAAATCTCCAACTATTGATGAAAAATTTAAACGAGCAAAAAAACTTGCTGAAGAAAAGAAAAATACAGAAGCCATTGAAACATTTATTGAAATTATAAATTCCCCGGAAGTTGATATACACACCCTTATTGAAACAAGAATGCTTCTAGCACGTTTATACAAAGAAATTGGCGATTATCAAACGGCACAGCATTATTATGAGCTGGTTGAACTTTTCTACAAAAAAAATAATGAGGTTATAAACTTAAATTATTTGTATTATGAACTCACTGACCTGTATTTTCTGATGTACAAAAATGAAAGAGCTATTGAAACTATAAAAAAAGTAATTTATTCAGTTGATACACCTCAATCACTTATGGTTTCATCTTGCACACTGCTGGGTAATATTTATTCTGCGATGAACAATCCAGATGAAGCATATTCTTATTATCAGAAAGCACTTGAGTCACTTGATGATAATACTACAAATGAAACCCGTGCAGAGCTTTATTTTAAATACGCTCTTGCAAATGATGACAGGCAGGATGAAAAAAATGCATTCGAATATTATGCAAAATGCATAACTATAGGCGGAAGAAATCCATACAAAGTTCTTGCATATTCCAACATGGGCTCCTGTTACTTTGATAATGAAAATCTTTCAGATGCCAGAGATTGTTTTACAAAAGCTTATGATATAGAAAAGTCAAATAACAATTATGACGGAATTTATTATAATGCATCATATCTTGCGAAAATCTGCATAAAAGAAAAAGACAAAAAGGCTCTTGAATACCTGATTGAAGCAAAACAAAGCGCCGAGTTTATAAATGAAGATTTCTATCTGCTCGAAGCAACGCTGGCTCTGGGGGATTATTATTACAATAACATCTCACTTAACAAGAAAGCACTTATTGAATACTTTAAGGCAAGAAGAATAGCACAAACTTTAGGCGATTCTATTAACATATCCAAAATAGAGGCTAGAATAAAAGATATGAAATTGCGTATGGATAAGGATGTTTTTAGTGATTTAGAAAGAAAATATGGATAAACTTAAGATTAAAGCTGATTTTACAAAATATATCGAAGTGTTTTTGCAGAAGAACGCAAAACTTAACCTAATTTCAAAAAATGATGAAAAATTACTTTTTGAAAAACATATTTATGACTCTCTTGGAATAAAATTATTTTTTGAAAAATATAATATTACCGCCGGAGATATTCTTGATATTGGCTGCGGAGGTGGATTTCCCTGCGTTCCTATTGCAATTGAATTCCCTGAATTTAATGTTACTGGACTTGACAGCATAAGAAAAAAAATTAACGCAATCAATGAAATAAAAGAAGAATTGATGTTAACAAACTTAACAACTATATGTGACAGGGTTGAAAATATAAAAAATAAAAAATTCGATGTAATTACAAGCCGTGCGGTAGCAGATTTAAGTAAAATTTGTGAATATGCACTACCGCTTTTGAAAGCCGGCGGGTATTTTGCTGCTTACAAATCTAGAAAAGCACAGGAAGAAATTAGAAATGCAATAAAAGTTCTCGCAAAAAATAATGCAAAAATTGATGAAATTATTACGTATACTTTGCCATTAGATGAAGTTTTTGAAAGAAATTTAATTATTATTTCAAAACAGCCTTAAGTTTATCAATCACAAAATTTATTGCACCGCGTTGAGCCTCAAACACTTTCTGAGAAGCCTCTTTTGTTCTGTCATACTCCGCCTGGTTTTCCAAAAGATTTTTAAGATACTCAAACATTTCTTCCGGAGTTTTGATGACCTTGCCTGCACCGGATTTACATAAAATATCATAAATGTCTTTAAAATTAAAAATAGACGGGCCTGACACAACCGGCTTTTCATAAATCGCAGCCTCAAGCGGATTGTGACCGCCTGTTTTGTTAAAGCTTCCTCCAATAAATGCAAGATGACATATTGAATACATTTTCTTTAATTCACCCAGTGTATCAAGAATTATTACATCAATTTCACAGCTAAATTTATCATTGCAGGAACGAAGACCGTAAGAAAGGTTATATTTTTCTAACAGGTTTTTAATATCAGGAACCCGTTCCATGTGTCTTGGAGCTATTAATAATTTTAAATCCCCGAATTTTTCTTTAAGTTTTTTATAATTATTTATAACTATTTCATTTTCCGGTTTATGCGTACTTCCTGCAAGAAGAATACGGAAATTTTCCTGCCCTATATCGACATTTTCATCTGTTCTTTTGACATCAAATTTCAGATTTCCCATCATTTCAACATTTTCACGTTTCATCCCAATAGAAACAAATTTATCCATATCCTCAATACTTTGTGCATATACAGCACAATAGTTCTGCAATATTTTCTTAAAGAAAAATTTCATTCGTCTATACTGACCATATGATTTATCTGAAATTCTTGCATTTATGATAAACAGAGGAATACCGCGTTTTTTACAACTATAGGCAAAATACGGCCAGATTTCCGTTTCTACTATAATCGAAACCTGAGGTTTTATTCTTGCCAAGAACCTGTTTACCGAAACCGGCATATCAAAAGGGAAGTAAGTAATATAATCTGCCAGTTCCGCATATTTTTTCTGTGCAATCTGCTGGCCAGCGTATGTAAATGTCGTTACTACAATTTTATTTTCCGGAAAGTTTGCACGAATCGATTTAAGCAGATTTTCTATTGCTAAAGCTTCACCTACAGAGCAGCAATGAATGTGTATTACTTTATCCTCTTTTGTAAATTCTTTGACGTAAGCAAATTTTTCCTTCCATCCATGTGACTTTTTGTGAATAACACGTTCAACAAAATAAAAGGGAAGAAATAAATAAAATAAAATTGTAATTATAATTTCTAAAAGAAGCATTTTCAGCACCTACTGATAATATTTATCAAGCCATTTAGTAGGTTTAACGTACCTTAATCCGCCTTTTCCCATAAAACCTTTATAAGCCTGTTCCGGAGTTGGTCTGCCGTGGAATACTATAATTTTAGCATTCTCAGGGTCTTTTGGCATCAAGAAAAAATTAAGCGGGAATGGCTGCAGGCAATTTCGTTTAAAACTTACACACCAATCAGAACCCCAATATTTAAGAATACCTTTTCTATCCATTTCGTAAGAAAGGAATGCCTGTTCATTTTTATAATCGTGTCTTATTTCATTACCTAGTTTATAAAAGTTTTCCAAAACATCCGGATGTTTTCCCACTTCAAATCTAAAAACAGACGAGTTGCCAATAATATCATCCGGGAAATCCCAATCTTTTACAATAAGAAATTCTCCTTCAGCCTCGAAGAAAGGAGTTAAATCAGACCGAATTACAATATCCAAATCAAGGAAAAGAGCTGTCCCTTCTAAATCAGCAAGCTTTTCATTAAATAAAGAAAGCTTTCTCCAGCCTTTATCACCGATATTAGGATTATCTTCATACGGAGGCAGTTCTCTTGTTTCAATACCTTCTGCAAGACCTTCGCTGTTGTCAGTAAAACACACGAATCTATGCGGAATCGATAGATTTTTCTCAACCATGTGATACAATCTGTTCACATATTCCGGACCGAATTTTGTACCCCATTTGATGCAAATAACGTTTTTTGTCATACTCCCTCCGATAAACTTATGGTTCTAATTATATTACAAAAAAATAAAAAGGACAATGAATGTCCTTAAAAATGGTAAGTATATTAAAATTGTAGACTATATAATATTTATTTTTTTATAATTTACTTCCGCTCTTCATCCGTGAGGAACGGAAGCTTATTTTTACATGTAATTCAACAAACTCATACCCATTGAGGCAGAGGTTACCTGCAAGCTTGCCTGATATGCATACTGAGCCTGCATCCATTCTGTTATCGCTGTTGTAATATCAATATCTTTTATTTGTGAAAGATAAGCTGTCAAATTATCACCATTTGTTTCAAGAGTTGAAGTAGACATTTCCATACGGTTGTATACTCCGCCGAATTTGGTCTGCTCTGTTGTAATAGTATTTAGAGAATCCGAGAACATATCCAGAGTTGAATTCATTTCTGCATAACCCTCTTGAACCATAGCATCATCTCCAGCTTCGAGCCCTTCAACAACAGTCCCCAGAGAATTACTAAGTTTTCTCAATGCACCCATAACCCCTACAGCTTCTTCTTCCGCGCCGTCAGTTAAATCTGCAACATCACCGGTATATTCTACCCCGTTTTCATATTTATAAACCTTTTGCCCAGTACCTGCATCTGTTGATTCTATTACACGCTTGCCGTTAGCATCAGTATAAACACCGTTACCTGGTTCTACAGCTGATTTATAATAACCAAAAACCTTATCTCCTGTAGTGTTTATTACTTCAAAAACCCCGTCTGCAACTTCTGTTTGTCTTATATAATCTTTGTTATCATAAGGTGTTCCATTATAAATAATATCACCATTTTCAGCCTGCTCATACGGCAAAATCTTAGTATTCGTTCCGCCAAAAATATAATTATCATTATATTCAGTATTCGCAAGATCTACCATTGTCTTTGTAATTTCATCAATCTCAACCTTCAAAGCTTCAAGAGAAGATTTACCGTACGTCTGGTTGTTTGCCTGTACTGCCTTATCCCATGCAGTAGAAAGATAACCGGTTGCTAAATCCATCAAATCATCAAGAGTGCTTAGCTCTGTCATAGCCATTTCTACGTTTTTAGAAAAAATATCAATTTGACCTAGCTGTCTATTTGTATTCAAAATATTTACAGCAGCAATCGGGTTGTCTGTAATATTATTAACCTTGCTGCCGGAAGCTAATTGCTGGGTTAACTTATTATAGTTGCTAAGCTGCTTTTGCATATCAGCTATAAGCTGTGAATATCTGCCTGATGTAGAAATTCTGTTTACCATATCAATTAACCTCCTAAGCTCATAAGCACATCAAGACAGCTATTGCAGGTATTAAACACCTGAGCAGCTGCAGAATATGCGGTTTGATACTTTACTAAATCTACCAGCTCTTCATTCAAATCAACACCTGTTGCATCTTTAATCTTGCTTTCGATAGAGTTAATCACTTCTGACTGTGTGTCGTATAAAGACTGAATATTGCTTCCTGCTGATGCTACTTTACCAACAAGTCCAGTATAAAAGTCTTCAAGCGACATACCATCAAGGTCTGCAATTTTTTGAGTTCTTGTTCCAAGCATATCAACTACGTTTTGAGCATTACCAATAGCATTTTCATCAAAGTTAGTTGCAGGGTCGCCAAAATATGCACAGGCAATCTTCCAGCAGCCGTCATCTGTAAGCAAATCTGAGTTAATCTGTATGTTTCCTGCAGTAATTCCCTGTCCTGTACCGTCTGCCCCGACAAAAATTAGATTATCCGCTGTTGTTGCCTGCAGTTTTGTCGTATCATCAGGATTAATGCAATAAGCGCCGTTTCTGGTATTCAAGTCATTGAAGATATCTGCAATTGACTGTGCCAGCTTGTCCAGTCCTTTCATAACTGTTCCGGCATTAATTCCATTCTCACCATCCCCGTTATCTGTTGCAAAGTGAAGCAGTCCTCCAAGTGCACCTGAGGTTATATCTGCATTAGCATTTTTATTAATTACCTCGCCTGTTTCAGGATTTACAATACTAATAACTGCATTTTCGCCATCCCAGTCATCAGGATAAGCTATTGGAGGATTTTGAGAATCGCAATATGATTTTGCAGTCTGGATTTCAAGTTTTCCGGTAACTTCTGCGCATTTTACAACAGCAGTATCTCCTATATAAAGATTTACCGCACCATTATGTTTTTCAACGACTTTGATATCTGTAAATTCTGCAATTTCGTTCAAAATCAAGTCACGTTTATCAAGAAGGTTATTTGCCTCAAGAGTACCTGTCTGCGTTGTAATAAGGGCTTTATTTACACTTGCAAGTTCTTCAAGCTTATTATTAAGTTCTCTATATTGAACATAAATTTTTGAATTTTCAAGACTTTCCTGACTTACGCCGTCACCAAGAGCCTTCGTAGTATTTTCCTGAAGCTGCTGGTATTTTGAATTCATTGTTGAAGTCAAAGTCTTTGCCGTTTCTATGAAGTTTATTCTGGCAGTAGAACTTGCAGGATATTCATTAAGGTTATTCAAAGCTTCATAAAAATCAGAAAGTGCTCCGTCTATACCGGTTCCTTCTAAATCATTTAAAATTGATGCAAGGTCTCCAAGCCCGTCAAGCTGCTGTCCAAGCTTACTTTGCTCTGACAGCTGGGTTCTGTAATAGTTATTTAGATACTCATCATTGTATCGTATAACATTTGCAATCTTTACACCGCCATTAGCCTTTATCTGGTTATTAACATTGTTACCTATAGCACCTGCAATATTTCTTGTCTGCAAATTTACACGCTGTTTATGATACCCTTCGGTATTCATATTCGCAACGTTATGCGATACAACGCTTATTGCTTTTTCGTTTACTGAAAGCGTATTTGCTGTCATATTCAGTGATGATAACAAGCTAACCATGATTTACCTCATTTTATTTTGTTTCATGCAACTCAGATTTAATAAAGGCTGTTATGCCTCTATATTTCTTCGTTTATGGTCCACAAGTCGTATTCTTGTGAGTCTGTTTTGCCTGCTCCGTTATAATTACATCCTTGAGGAGCAAATGCATCAATTATTGTTTCCAACATCTTGTTAGAGATTATGATGCCATGCTTTAATAATTCCACATTTTGATTATTTAATAACATTAATTCAGGAATAAGTTTACAAATCTTTACTTTTCTTTCTGATAACGCATCAACATATTCCGGAGCTTCCTTCTCTGCAACAGCGATAAAACCTGACATATTGGTATCTTCACCGTTGATTTGAACAGCCAATTCTTTTCGGGAATTATTTAATTTCACAATTTGATTGTTCAGTGCAATAATTTTATTATCCAGAACTCCTAAATCGTCAGGCTTTGCTTTTTTTAGAATTTCTTTCTTTTCGGAAAAATATTCTTTCATTTTTGAATAAGCATTAATCTCTTCGTCCAAAATATCTATTAAATTTTGAAATAATTTTTTATCCATTTTACGTTAATCCTGTAACCTCTACCCTAGAATAAGTACTTAACAAATCTGTTGAATATACCTTCGTTCTGGTTTCTAGAAATAGCACCACGTCCTGAAAGTGCAAACTGTAGATTCGATACATTATATGAATATATTTCGCCGTCTACATTAAGCCATCTAGGGTCAACAACACCGGTTACGATGAAATCCATTCTTTCGTTGCCGTTAACAAGAGTTTTCTTTCCCTGCACAGCAAGATTTCCATTCGGAAGCTGCTGCACAACCTGAACTGCAATCTTGTCGCCGAAAGTCATTGAACGTCCGCCGGCAGCAGAGTTAGAAACTTCATTAGAACCACCGTAGCCGTTAGAATCTTTGAGCGAAAGTCCCAGCCATTTATTCAGAAAAGTTGTAAAAGTATCAACTGTGTTAGATGATTTTTCAGAAGAATAGGTTAAGTTATCACTTACCGTAATATTTTCCTGCATTATTATTGATAACAAGTCGCCGATTTGATGCGCTTGAACACCACCGAACAATGAGCGCGGAACGCCTGCATAATTCTGAGTTGCACCCAGAGTAAACAGAGATTCTGCGTTTACTGTCATTGTTGTCATTGTTAATATAGCAATAGATATTAATACTCTTTTCATTTCCTCTTCCTCATTTAGCCGGTTTAAATCCCCAACATCCCTAGCATAAGTATTCTGCTATAACACTTCTACCATACAGCAGACCATATTTTATGTCATCGTCTGAAATATTGAATTCTCCAACAGTCTTTGCACATTCTCTCACTTCATTTACATCAATTCTATCAAGAAGCGTTTGTGCAGAAGTAGTTTCTGTACCCCTTGATACTTCTACATTTTCAGATTCTTCCTGCTTAGGAAGCGCTCGTGCTGATTTAAAGGCATTTAATGCGCTGAACTGTTGTACTGAATTTTGTTCTATTCTTGGTAACATTTATAATTTCCTTTACACTAATTTGCGTATTTTTCCATTTGTCTGTAAATCTGGTCTGCAAATCCAAAGCTTGTTCTCGGGTTATTTGCAATATCACGCCCCATCTGCTGGTAAACTATTGATTTAAAAGTATCAACATACTGACTTTCTTTGCCAAAAAGCCCGTTCTCATGATCAACCGTTTTATCCATTTCAGAAAGCATTTTGGTTACAAATATGGACTCAAATTCTGTTGCAGCTTTTCTTAACTGTTCTTTAGAATCGCCGGATTCTTTAATTCTGTTATAAAGAACCTGATCTGAATTTACAGTTTGTGCGTTATTAAGTCCGCTTTTTATTAAATCTATTGTAGGTGTTGAAAAGTCCATTTATTCCTCTTTTAACTTGTAGTACCAATTCCCAATAAAATTAACATTTACCCCTAAATAATTACTAAATCAGCCTGCAGGCTTCCTGATTTTTTGAGCGCCTGCAATATTGAGATTAAATCAACCGGTGCTACCCCGATAGAGTTCAATGCTCTGACTAAATCATTAAGATTACTATTAGCCGGCATTGTTACTAAGCTTCCCGGAGCTTTATTAATCTGAATATCAGAGTTTTCAAACCCGACGGTTGCACCGTTGGAGAAACCGTTCGGCTGAGAAACATCATTTGTCGTAGAAACCGTAACTGTTATATTACCGTGCGCAACAGCAGCTGGTAGAAGTTTTACATCAGCTCCTATTACTACCGTTCCGGTTCTTTCATTAACAACGACTTTTGCCTTATCCATAGTCGGAGATACTTCAAGATTTTCTATAATTGAAAGGAAATTAACCCTGTCATTTATAAATCTTGCCGGAATTTCTACTCTTACAGAGCTTCCGTCAATTGCCTGCGCCGGAGCTACCTGAGATACTGTTTTTGCAATTCTTGAAACCAGTGTATAATCAGAGCGGTCAATAGAAAGTGTTATTGAATTTTCATCTCCGATTTCTGTATAAATATCACGTTCAATAATTGCACCCCCCGGAATTCTACCAGTTGTAGTAATTGCAGTTCTAGCCGAAGACCCGCCTGCAATTTTATTAATACCGCCTACTGATAAAGGACCTTGTGCAACAGCAACAGCTTCACCGTTAGGTGCTTTTAATATTGTCTGAACAAGAACACCGCCTTCTAAACTTTTACAGTCTGCCATTGCAGAAACTGTTACATCAATTTTATCACCGTTTTTAGAAAACGGAGGAACTGTAGCTGTTACGATTACAGCAGCAGAAGCACCTTTTTGAATATAGTTTTCCTGCTCAATTACAGTTCCTAAATTTCTTAAGAGCATTTTATTTGTAATCTGAGTTGAACGAGAGTTATCACCTGTTCCAGGCAGACCGACAACGACACCGTAACCCACTAGCTGGTTTTCTCTCACACCTTTAATATGGGTTAAATCCATAATTCTTACTTTCGCATCAATTGCGCAAGCTGGTAATAATCCCCCCAACATCAACATCATTATTAATAAACTTGATACAATTCTTTTCATAATACTTACCTTTTATTTAGTTTAAATATTTACTAAAACCTTGTTTTCCCCGATAACCTTACCGTTATAAACTTTTTTGTAATTCTTGTTTTCTACATTTACGTAATCACCTGTCATACCATCTGCCATTGCAGTTCCGTCTATAGAAATCATTACTGCGCCGTTTGAAACAAAGAAAATTCTCACATCCGCGTTTCTCATAACATCAGGACGCATTTTTACAAATCTTCTGTCTATAACCTCTCCTTTTTGAAATGCTTTTTTTGTTGTTATTTCTTTCTCAAGCATTTTGTCAGTAAGAACAAAATCCATTCTCATTGAAACATCTACTTTTTTTACTGTAGTACAATCTTTCGTAAGAGCCTGTTCTCTGTTAATAAAATCGCTTGCAACAAGAACTTCTTTATATACAACTGTTTGAACAGGAAGATTGAGAGTTTTTACAAAAGCTCCGTTTACGTAAATATCAACCCTTTTAATATCTCTCGGAACAACCTTATCCCCGCCTGAAACAATCTTGTAATTTATCTTGCCGTCAGGCAGCTGCAGCTGAGCAAAAGGTGTTGCTGAAACTTTAACCTCAACATCACCGTTTGTCATTTTTTTGTAGTTTGTTTCAAGAATATTGGCAACAGCAGTTTTTACATCCGAAGAAGAAACCATCTGGGCATTTGCACCCAGTGCTCCTATCATCATTATTAATACTGTTGTCAAAAGTTTATTCATTACCTATCCTCTTATTCAAAGTGGAGCTCATTTACGCCACTAGCCCATCTGGTTAGTTAATTGAAGAATGTTGCTTGAAGAATTAATTATCTTTGAATTTGATTCAAATGCGCGTTCTGCTTTAATCAACCCTACAAGTTCATCAACAATCTGAACGTTAGAACCTTCCAGCATACACTGTTGGATTAAGCCAAGACCATTCTGACCCGGAGTATCCTGAACAGGGTTTCCTGACGCCTGTGTTTCTTTGTACAGGTTGTGCCCGATTGATAACAGTCCGGAAGGGTTCTGGAATTTTACAAGCTGAAGCGAACCAACAATTGACTGTTGTGTCTGCCCCGGAAGTGTTACAGAAATATTACCATCCTGAGTTATCGTGATTTCTGTAGCATCACGCGGTATTGATACAGAAGGCTGGATTAATAAACCATCATTTGTACAAAGCTGTCCTAATGAGTCTACCTGCAGACAGCCGTCACGGGTGTAAGCAAGAGAGCCGTCTTCCTTCATAACCTGCAAGAAACCTTCACCTTCAATTTCAATATCAAGCTGGCGGCCTGTTGAGATTGCAACACCCTGCGTAAATACACGGGTTGTTGCAGCAGTCTTAACACCAAGCCCAATTTCAATACCAACCGGCTGATAAGTACCCTGGTTCATCAACGCACCCGGAGTTCTGGTTGCTTGAGATAACAAATCCTGAAATTCTATTCTTGATTGTTTAAATGCAGTAGTGTTAACGTTTGCTACGTTGTTTGCAATTACATCAAGATAGTTTTGCTGTGCTATCATACCTGTTGCTGCTGTTGTTAATGCTCTTAACATTTTATCTCTTCTCTCCTAATTTAGTCTGGTAACCGTTACTCCGCTGACGATTATTTATACCCTAAGCCGTTCTTATCCTTCCCACTGATACTGCTGTTGTAAGCATATCGCTATTAGTGCTTACAACTTTGGTTAAACTTTCATAATTCCTTGATGTGTTGATTGTATTAATCATTTCTTGTATAACGTTTGAATTTGAAAGTTCAAGCATTCCCTGCTGTATTGAAAACTTCTCAGAACGCAGCTCCGGATTGTTAATTATATCTCTCGGAACAAATTTTGCGTCCCCTATTTCAAACAAATCATCTTTGTCTGAAAAATCATAGATACCTATAGTTTGAAGCGGTATTTTCTGATTATAAGAATTTATCTCGATATTACCGTTTTCGGCAATAACTATATCTTTTCTATCTCTGAAAACAGTTTCATCTTCCATATCTTCCGGAAGCATTCTAATTCTTCTATTGTTAACATCCAGAACAAACTCGCCCTGTTTTGTCTTCAGCCAGTAACCTCTATCAACTACAAAAGAACCGTTTCTGGTGTATGAAATATTTCCATCAATATCCTGTATTTTGAAAAACCCATCGCCTTCAATTGCAACATCATACGGATTGGATGTTTTGGTAAGCGCTCCCTGAGAAAAATCATGAGTGTACTGCATACTTTGACTGCCTACACTTAAACTGCCGAGGTAATTATTTTCATTCATATTTCTAATAATAGAACCTTCTTGTGAATACACAGCAGACTGCATTACATCCTTAAATCTTAAAGAACCTTTTTTATAGCCGATTGTATTAACGTTAGCAAGATTATTGGCTGTATTATCATTCATGTCCATAAGAGCAAGCATACCGTTTGCGGCTGATTCAAAACTTCTTACAATCATTACTTATCTCCTTTCATACGCTCATAACTACCCAAAACATTTTTGACATAGTTCTGAGTTTCCATATAAGGAGGTATTCCGCCGTATTTTTTCACTGCATTAGGTCCTGCATTATACGCAGCCAGAGCTAAAGACTTGTTATTATCAAATCTGTCCATAAGCCCTTTCAGATATTTTGTCCCGCCCATAATATTCTGCTCTGCATCATAAGCATTTGTAACCCCGAGTCCCTGTGCTGTAGAAGGCATTAACTGCATTAAGCCCATTGCTCCGCAATGAGAGGTAGCATTTGGATTAAATCCTGACTCCTGCTTAATTACTGCCTTTACAAAATCAGAGTCAAGTCCGTTTTTATCAGCATATTTTTCTATTAAGTTTTCAATTTCGCTTCTGGAAGCATCGCTCGGATTTTTGCTGTGAGAAATTGAAGAGTCCAGAATTTTCTGAAAATCCTCATCAGGCTGTACACCATAAGACATAAGCGACTGAAAGCGATTTTCAATCGTATTTATACGCTGTAAAGTTATGTCTAATCCCGTAAGATTCATCTTACGCCTTCCTCACCATTTAAATTACAGGGGTACAATTTACCCCTCCCTTAGTCTACATTAACAGTGTATTATATAAGGGCATGGATAACATCAATCCAAGGGTTAAACTTGCAAAATTTATATAGACCATATGGTCTACTACAGGGTAACTTACTCAATAAGAGTAAGAGAATTGTCTTTTGAAAAATATTCAGCCCTCAATTCATTAATTCTATTTCTGGCAAAAATTGCATCCTCAGAAAACTGCTTTAATTCAAGGAATTTTTTATAATACCTGATGGCATCCTTGTATTTTGCCATCTTGTCAAAACTCATTGCTATTCCAAGATATGCTTTATAGTAATCAGGGTTACGCTTTATAAGCTGGAAGAATGTTCTTGATGCTTCCATAAAATCACCCATACCCATAAGCATTGCAGCTTTATTGTAATACGCTTTCAAAAATTCAGGATTAGTTTCTATAAGCTTATTATAAATCATTAAAGATAAATCAGCTTCGTCAACCAGTTCGTGTGCAATTGCGAGCTGTATTTGAGCTTCAAGATTATCTCTATTTATTAATATAGCCTTGATTAAATGCTCAATTGCACCGGCAGGGTTGCCATCTAAAAGATGACATACGCCCAGTTCAAAAAAGTAATCATCATTGCTGTCATCAATCTTTATAAGCTTAAGAAGTGTAGCTATTGCTTTTTTATAATCTTGTAAATATTTATAAGACATAGCAAGCCCGAAATAAGGTTTCGTTTCGTTCCTGTCTATCATTATTGCTTGAAGATATGCTTGTACAGACTCTTTATACATCTTGGCAAACCTTAAAGCATCTGCCTTGACGCACAAATTATAAGAACGTGAGCGAGCCGGTACAGTAACCTTTTCGCTCACCTTTGCCAAATTATCTTTTCTATCTATGCCTGCATCAATTTGCATAAATCTCTCCCAATTGTATATTACACAATCGGGTAAAACATTTTAACGACCAAAAGATTTAAAAGTTTAGTCCGATGGATTAGTTTTTAGATGGCAAAAAAAATTTTTTTCAGGTATTATGTTATAAAAAAAGGGAAGTAAGAAGTGGCTAAAAATATCAAACAAGATAATAAACTTAATGAAACAACCAAAATTAAAGCACCAATTGTAGATGCTTTAAAAACAGCATATGAAAATCCGACTTACCAATTCCACATTCCTGGACACACAAAAGGTAAAGCCATTTTCAAAGACTTTAGAAAACTAATCGGTGAAAAAGCATTAAATATAGATACCACCGATGAATTTGATAATCTTGGAACACTTCATCCTGCAACAGGGCCTATAAAAGAAGCTCAGGAACTTGCTGCAGAAGCTTTTGGCGCAAAGAAAACCTTTTTCCTGCTTAACGGTTCAACAGCAGGAAATCTTGCTCTTGCTATGTCACTTACTAAAAAAGGACAAAAAGTTATTGTTAACAGGAACTGCCACAGGTCAATATTAACCGGCCTGATAATCTCAGGCGCTGAGCCAATATGGGTATGCCCGAACAGAATTGAAGACTGGTCTGTATGGGGAAATATTGACGGAGGTAAAATAGAAGAACTTCTCAAACAAAACCCTGACACCTCAATGGTATGGATTACAAACCCGACTTATGAAGGTGTTGTATCAGATATTAAATCAATAAGCAATGTTTGTAAAAAGTACGGAGTTCCGCTTCTTGTTGATGAAGCTCACGGATGCTTATGGAATTTTAACAAACATCTTCCTGAAACAGCTCTCAAACTAGGCGCAGATGCTGTTGTTCATTCACTTCATAAAACTGGCGGAAGTATGAGTCAGAGCTCTATGCTCCATATAGCCAAAGACTCCTGCTTGGATGTTTCTGCAGTTGAAAAAGCCTTGAAACTTTTACATACAACCAGCCCGTCACTGATGCTTCTGGCTAGCCTTGATGCAGCAAGGGCAAATCTTCAATCCAATAACGGACAAAAACTCCTTGATAGAGCAATTAAAAATGCTAAATATTTAAGAACAAGGCTTGATTCTATACCTAATCTGCATCAGCTTAAAGGTGATTTCGGATACAAAACAGATGTTACAAAAGTTTTTATTAAAATAGACGGACTCTCAGGAAAAAGGCTTGAATCAATACTGGAAATTGATTTTGGTATTGAAGTAGAATCTGCTTCGGACATTGGAGTTTTAATCCTTTGTAATATAGGCAACAAACGTTCTGATTTTAAATATCTTGCAGACTGCTTAGAAAAAATTGCCTCAACAAATTATCAAGATATTTATTATCTTGAAAAACGTAAGCATATGCCTATGCTTGAACCTCAAATAAAAATGAGCCTGAGAGATGCATTCTATGCAGAAAAAGAAACAATAAGAAAAGAAGAAGCCATTGGAAGGATTTCTGCCGAAGTTGTTGCAGAATGTCCTCCAGGGATTTCTATTCTGCTTCCGGGTGAATTAATCACAGAACAACACCTGCCATATCTTAATGATTACGAAACACTTGATGTGGTTAGATAATGGCTCGAAAAAAGAAGGCTTCAAATAAAATAACACACTTTCTGATTACATTTTTATTAATGGCAACAGGCATTTATTATTTTGGCTTAAGTTATGTTCCTCAAAAATGGTACGAAACACAGGCAATGATGCCAAATCAAGTTGAAGCTTATTATGTTAATCAATGGTGCACACCGGATTTTGGCAGAAAAGAAGCTATCTTATGGGACATGACAAGAGTTGATTGTCTTGCTAAAGATTACGCAATCGAATTTGACTTTGCTAAAAAATGGGCTGAATCCGCAGGGCAGTCACTTTACTATGCAAAAATGACTGGCAAAGCTCCGGCTGTCGTTTTAATACTTACAAATATAACCGACTATAGATATGTTAAACGCATAGAAAGACTTGATAAGGGAATTAGAATATTTCTTGTAAAAGCATATTAAAAAAAACACTGCTGAGAGAAGCAAAGAAAGAGTGCTTAGTAGCAGTGCCTAAAATCTATAGCTATAATTACTGATATGCCATCTATAGATGGTATATTTGTAATTATAACGGGTGGCTAGTAAAGTGTCAATATGTAATTATATTGATATGGAAAAAAATGAAATCTTGAAAATATTTGGTAAGAATTTGAGAGCGGAAAGAAACCGTGCCGGATATTCTCAAGACGAACTTGCTGAAAGAATGGGGATTTGTGCAGGAAAGCACATCGGAACTATTGAGCGAGGAGAAACCAACCCGTCGCTCACCACTATAGTAGCAATCTTAAAAGCATTAAATATTGATTTTGATAAATTATTTGAAATAAAAAATCAGTAATGTAATAATGTCCATTACTTTTTAGCTTGTTTATTGCAATCAACTAATTTTGAAGTGATACACATTATAGCTGCGCCGGTAATCGATGCTATTCCATACCATTTTTTAGCCATTTTTTTCTCACCAATCCTCGCCCAATTATCAACAAGAAGAGCTAAAGGGAGAGTAACAGCCCCAATTAAAGCCTTGCAAGCAATCTTTTTAAAATAACTTTCATTATCAAATTTATTCTTCAATATAAGATTTGAGGCAGTAAAAAAACCTCCTACCGCAGCCATACCTGTTACATATTTAGCAACATTTCTATTTTTGTAAGTTTCTTTTAAGCCATCGCCATCTATTAATGGAATTAGAGGAGTCAGCATAGCTCCACAGGCAGCGTAAGCTAAGAGTTCGCGATTTTGTCGCTTTTGCGCAGTTGAATTTTGCTGAAAATTTAATGGTACACTTGAACCTGTGGTAATCATCATGTTCACCTCTACAATAATAAAACCTTTTTAAGAAATATATGAAAATGGTGCAGTTATTACCGCACCATTTTCTTTTATATTTTATCAAATCCGGTATATTTTCTTAAGACTTCAGGTATTATTACTGTTCCGTCCTCTTGCTGGAAGTTCTCAAGAATTGCAGCAAATGTTCTGCCGACTGCCAATCCAGATCCGTTAATTGTATGAACAAACCTAATTTGCCCGTCTTTTGTACGGTATCTTGTATTAGCTCTTCTTGCCTGATAATCGCCATAGTTAGAACAGCTTGAAATTTCTTTATATGTGTTATAAGAAGGGAGCCATACTTCTAAATCAAAGCATTTATTTGCGCTGAACCCGATATCAGCCGTACAAAGAGCTACTCTTCTGTATGGAAGTCCTAATTTTTCTAAACAAATTTCTGCATCTCTTGTTAATTTTTCGTGTTCCGCAGGGCTTGCTTCCGGAGTAGTTAATTTAACCATTTCTACTTTATTAAACTGGTGGACTCGGATTAACCCCCTTGTATCTTTTCCGGCTGAGCCTGCTTCACGTCTAAAGCAAGGAGTATAAGCCGTCATATATTTAGGCAAATCGTCTTCCGATAAAATTTCACCGGAATATATATTTGTAACAGGAACTTCTGCAGTAGGTATTAAATATAAATCTTCATCAACGCATTTGTACATATCTTCTGCGAATTTAGGAAGCTGGCCTGTTCCTGTCATTGTTGCAGCATTTGCCATAAACGGCGGTAAAATTTCCTCATATCCGTGTTCTTCTGTATGAATATCAAGGAAGAATTGAATGATTGCACGCTCTAATCTTGCTCCTTTGCCTCTGTACAAAGTAAATCTTGATTGAGAAATCTTTACACCGCGTTCAAAATCAACAATACCTTTATCTTCGCAAATGTCCCAGTGAGCTTTTGGGGCAAAAGAAAATTTTGTTGGTTCACCCCAGAATTTTACAGGAATATTATCATCTTCAGAAGTGCCTACCGGAGTAGTTTCATCAGGAATATTCGGAGTTCTAAGTAACATATCTCTTTGAATATTATCTAAATCAACTTGTTTTTCCTCTAATTCTTTTATTTCATCACCGAGTTTACGAACTTCTTCCTGAATGGCATCTGTATTTTCGCAATTCTTCTTCATCATACCAATTTTCTGTGATTCAGATTTTCTTTTTGCTCTGAGTTCATCAGCCTGTGCCTGAACTTTTCTTCTATCTGCATCAATTGCAATAATTGTATCAATTGATAAGTCAGGATTTCTTCTTTTTAAAAGCTCATTAATCTTTTCCGGATTCTCTCTAATTAATTTAATGTCTAACATTTATACTACCTCAACTATTAATTTCAAATATCTAAATCAAGTTTAGCATAAAAATAAGTTTAAAATTTGTAACAGTAAAGCAATTTTTTAATACTTTTGTTCTTTATATTATTGTAAGAGATTTTCAAGGGGATGGATTTTGAAAGCTAAGTTATTTACCAGAATAATGAATGCACCAATGGAATGGCTGCCTGAAACCATAAGAGGTTCAAAAAAAGCTGTCACTTATAATTTTATTAACGGAACCGGGAAAAAAGGGAATTTTGAAATATATTCCTTCTTTGACAGCAATGGGAAATTAGTAAAACGAAATATGACATATAAAAATGCCGGAAATACCACACGGCAAATAAAATGGTATACTCCTGAGTCGGTAAAAACTGCAAAAAGTATAGATGGTAAGATGAAATCTTTTACTAGCAGAAATTTATATCAGAACTGTTTTATTGAAACAAATATCTTGCCGGAAAAAGGGTATGATATACATAGGTTTGTTAAACTCAAAGCAGGTCAAAAGCCTCTGGAAATAAGTTATAAAACAGCCTGGGACGGCAATGCTCCAGAAATTGAATATAAAAACTGCGACAGAATTTTAGACGGATTTGAAGCTGCAGAGTTTCTGCCCGTTCTAACCGCAGAAAGCTCAACAAAGAGGATTAACCACATATTCCTTAATCAGGTAAAAAAACAAGAATTAGAAGGAATTGTCCCTCCAATAAAAATAGTTAACAGAAAAGAAGCTTATAAACATTCAAGGGAACTGAAAGCAATTGAAGAACAGTATCCAAATGACCCTAAAATCGCAGGTTTTTGCGACCATGATGGACAGGTTTATTTTATAAATGATGTAAAAAGTAACGGTTCAGAAATAAATAATATTGCCCATGAAGTTCAGCACGCAAAAGACCGCTCCGATATCGAAAGATTAGAACATAATACATTTTTCAACACCGGAACTTTCGGACACCGTTCAAGAGCTAAAGGGATTATTAAAGAAAAAGAAAATCCTGCAGAGTACAAAAGAATTTCAGAACTAGAAAAATCTTATAATGATGGTACCTATTTATCCGAATGCTTAAATGGGAAGCACGATGATGTTCTGTGCGAATACTATGCAAATAAAAAAGGCGATGAAGAATTCTATAAGGCATTAAACATTTTTAACAAACTAAACAGCTTCCTATTTGGGAGTTAATTTATAAACATACAATCACCATAACTGTAAAAGCGGTATTTTTCTTTAATTGCTTCTTTATAAGCTTCAAAAATAAAATCTTTTCCTGCTAAAGCACTAACTAACATAAGAAGTGTTGATTTTGGCAGATGGAAATTCGTTATCAGTTTGTCTACTACCCCAAATTTATAAGGGGGATAAATAAACAACTCTGATGCGCCCTTACATGCTTGAATTTTCCCAAACATTTTATAAGCGCTCTCTAAGGTTCTTACAGTTGTTGTGCCAACAGCAACAAGCTTTTTGCCATCAGCCTTTGCCCGGTTAATCAAATCCGCTGTTTCCTGTCTTATTTCAAACACCTCGGAATCCATATGATGATCTAAAATATTATCACACTTTACAGGACGAAATGTTCCAATCCCGACATTTAAAGTTACATAACCAACCTGAACACCTTTATCTTCAAGTTTTTTCAGGATTTCCTGTGTAAAATGCAAACCCGCTGTTGGAGCTGCTACAGAGCCTTCTTCTTTCGCATAAACGGTCTGGTATCTTTCAAAATCAAGTTTTTTAAGATCTTCATTAGACATTTTACGTTCGATATATGGTGGAAGCGGAATATTCCCGACTCTGTGGAGAATTTCAAAAATATCTCCTTCATAAATCATTTGAACAAGCCACTTTCCATCATCAGGGAGAGGCATTATTACTTCACAAGAAAGTTCTCCGGAGATTTTTATTACAGTACCGACTCTGACGCGCTTAGAAGGTTTTATCAAAACTTCCCAGTTTTTATTCTCTCTTTCTTTAAGCAAAAAAACTTCTATTTTTGCACCAGTATCTTTATAACCGTACAATCTTGCCGGAATAACTTTTGTATCATTCAAAATCAGAACGTGATTTTCGTCAAGCAAATCAACGATATCATAAAAATGTTTGTTTAGAATTTTATGTTCATCACGATTAAGAACCATCATTCGGGAATTTTCACGCTTATCACTCGGACGCTGCGCGATTAATTCTTCCGGTAATTCATAATCAAATTCTGATAATAACATACTAGTCCTTAGCATCTATCTTTTTTGCATTAGCCAAATCCACATCATCAACTTTTGCTTCTTTTTTTGCATCTTCTGCTTCCAGCTGTTTATTAATGATTAAAGTCTGAACAACCTGGAAAACATTGCTTGAAATCAGATAAAGAAGAACACCTGCCGGAATTGGAATGATTACAAAAGTAAATGTAAGCATTATCGGCATAAAAGTATTCATTGATTTTTGCATTTGCTGCTGTGCTGGATCCTGCGGCGTATTTTTATTCATAGCCATCATTGCTCTTTGTGAGAATACCATTGTTACAGCAAACAGAAGTATTAAGAATAATACATCATAGTGGAACGCTGTCTTAACTTCTTTTGTAGGAATAGTACTGATTAAAATACCATCTTTTCTTACAAAAGTCATTTTTTCAGTTTCTTTTGTCTGAATATCTGTTACATCAATTTCAGCTTTCTCAATCTGATCAAGCTGGCTGAATTTTAAATTTAAATTATCAAGACTGATTTTGAAATCAACAGGCTGGCCTGGAGTAAGTTCGCCTTGACCCTCAACAGCCTTGTTAGGTTTTACGATTTTTACATTTAATAATGGTTCTTCTTCACCTGTTAGATAAACTTTTGCAGTTTTACCTGTCATAAATGTATCATATTTTGAAACCCCGAGAGTACCATCGTGAGAAACTCCCGCAGAAGTTTTTAATGTTGCATCCAATCTTTTGATAAATAAAAACTGAGAATCGCCCGCCATTTGGATAAATTGCGGACTCATTAATGTTGAATACAATAATATAAATATCGGCATTTGGATTAAAAGAGGAAAACAGCCTGCCATAGGATTAAATTTATGTTCTTTGTAGAACTCCATCATCTTTTGCTGCATCATTTGAGGATTGCTCTTGTAGCGTTCCTGAATTGCTTTCATTTTAGGCTGAAGCATTTGCATTGTTCTCATAGAACGCTGCTGAGATAAGCCTAAAGGCCACATTAGAGCCCTTACTATAATTGTCAGTAAAATTATACCAATACCGTAGCTTCCCGCAACAGAAAGCATTTTTAAAACTTTAATGGTTAGTGTAGTAAAATCCATGTCCTCTTCCCTAAGTTATTCTAATATCAAAAAAGTGTACTTACGTACACTTTCAAAATACTTTAAATATACCCGTCAGTCAAGAGGTGCTTATTACCCCTCATTCTCTTTGTTAGCATTTGAGCTTATTGTATTCAAACGTCTTGCAGGGTCTGTGATATGAGTAATTCTTAATCCAAAGTTATCTTCTATAACTACAACTTCACCATAAGCAATCAGCTTGCCGTTTGCATACAATTCTACAGGTTCACCCGCAGCTTTATTTAAGGTTACAATAGAACCCTTTGTGAGCTCCAAAACTTTCTTAATAGGAAGTTCTGTTTTTCCAAGCTCAACAGTAAGCTGTAATTTTACATCAAGCAGAATGTTCAAATTCTGGTTAGGCGGTCCCTGCACCTGATCTAAGTCTTCAAAAGAAGCAAACTGAACAGGCTGCACTGTTACTGTCTTATCCTCATGCTTTTCTTCGGGTTCAAATGCTTCGGGTGTAAAATCAGCCTCTGCATCATCTGCGCCTTGACTTAGTTCCGTATCTTTTATATCGTCATCATCCAGCATCTAAAACCTCTCTAAAAATAGTTCCTTAGTAACTCATGCATTTCATCATATACATCTGTTATTTTAACACAAATTTTATCTTTTAATGTTCCGGGTCTGGCAAAGAACTTTTTCTCTCCATTTACCTTAACAATTAAATCATCTTGAACTTTATTATCAAGCTTAATGATATCACCTTCTGACAATTGCAGAAAATCATCAAGAGTTATGCTGCACTGTCCGAATTGAACCCTTAAATCAACATTTGAAGTATTGATTTTAGAAATCATTTTCAATCTTTCATCATTAGAAGCAACAAGCCCCTTTGTCTGGAAAATATGCTGTGTGCTCAAATGTCCAAGAACTGTTTCTAATACAGGATAAGGGAAGCATAGACTAAATAAGCCGAAATGCTTGCCTGATATCTGAACTTCGAAAGTTAAAAGAGCAACAATTTCACCGGCTGTTGCAACCTGAATTGACTGGTAATTATCATCAAGACTTATAAATTTTCCTGTTACAGGAATAATTGTATTCCAGGAATCTTCAAGAGATTTAATAATAATATTAATAACTTTTTTTGCAAGAGCTTTTTCAATATCAGTAAGTTCGCGGGTCTGATTTTCAATATTACCGACACCGCCCAGCATTCTGTTTACAATACAGGATATTACCTCAAAACTTATACCCAGCAATACCTGACCGGAAAGAGGCTCAAACTCAAAAACCCCTACGCTAATTGGAGATGGCATTGATCTTACAAACTCTTCATATGTAAGCTGGTCAACAGATACAATCTCAATTTCCACACGCATACGGAGATAACCGCTCAAAACAAGAGAAATCGCCTTAGAAAACTCTCTATGTATATCTCTTAAAGCCCTGAGGTTATCCTTCGAAAATTTATCCGGACGTCTGAAGTTATATAGTTTATAACTCTTGTGTTCCGAATCAGAAAATTCATCTTCAAAGAAATTTGTATCTGTTAAGTTGTTATTAATACTTTCTGCCATTTGTCCCTGTTTTTATCCCTTACTGGATAATAAATTGTCCAAAACTTACTCTTAAAACTTCTCTCTCGCCGCCTAGAATTGAATTAATGTCATTTGTAATTTGTTCTTTAGCAAGTTCTTTTCCGGCTGCAGTTGCAAGCTCTGTAGAAGTCTTACTTGAAAGATTTGTTATAACAGCATCTCTTATTGCCGGTTTAAACTGATTCATTTCTTTTTGTATTGCTTCCATCGGATCAACCGGAGCAGCAGCTTCTCCATGACCACCATGCCCGCCGCCTTTTGCCGGCTCAGCTTCCGGAAAATCAGTATCCTTCTTTGTAACTTCTATTGCTACATTGACTTTCAAATATTTCTTCTGGCTTTCGTCGCAAAGGTTTAAAATAAAATCGCCTAAATCAACAATAATACCTTTTTGTATCTGGTCTTCATCCCCGCCTTCTTCCCCTAGCTCTTCTTGAGATGTATTAAGAGAACCTATTTTCTGGGTTATAAGATTTTCCATTACTACATAGTTAACACCGGCAAATACCACAAACATTATTACAATTGATGATATTGTTAAGATTAAAAACTTTGTAAAGTCTTGTTGACCGTTATTTCCAGCCTTTTCGTTTTCAGCCATACTATTCTCCACTTATACTACATAGTATTATTATATCAATGCGGTTATCAGATTTACCACCATTATTTGATGTATTTATATCCGGCATATATTCCCCGTAACCAACCGTATAAATTCTATCCACTGGCAGCTTTGGTTCTGATTTTACAAATTCCTCTCCAATATTGCCTGCAATAACAGATGCAAATTCCCAATTTTTCATATTTATGCCTTCAGGAATTTTTTCTGTATGCACCTCTATTATAACAGGATTTTTTATTTTTGCCAAAAAATATTCAATACATAAAAGTTTTTCATACAACTGCGGAGTGATTTTTTGAAAATTGTATTCAGGATTTTCAAAAGGAATACGTATAATAATCCCTCTAATATCTCTCTTAATTGCAACACCATCACAATGCGACAGCGCTGCTACAGCAGAAGAATAAATATTGTTTGTGCAGTATTCGTTTAATATATATAAAGGTTCTGCCTGTACAAGACAAATCTGAAATATAATACTAAAAAATATTAATAAACATTTCTTCATCCTAACATAATTAATAAATTATTTGAGAAATTAAATTGCTGCTCTGGGGAATAGTCTGTTGCTTCTATATCCGGATGTATATATAATATTGTTATGGGGAAGTTTGATTTATTTAACAAATTTAACAGTGCCGTTATCGTCATTAATAACAACAAAGAAGCTGTTTTCAGAAATAATGTCTTTAAACGGATATTTCCTGATTACAAAAATCTTGAAAAGTTTTCTCATAAACTTAATTATAATGTTTGCGCACTTGTAAGTAACGATGTTAGTGTGCATTCGCCTATAGTTCAGGCTCTAGCCTCAAATGAAGATTTTTCGGCATATATTACATATCAGACTTCAGGAAACGAACTTTTTTACTATGATATGAATTCGACACGCAAAGGACAATATAATATAATAGTGTTTACAGATGTAACTGCAAAGACCAAACTTGAAACCCTTTTAATAAAAAATCAAAACTTCCAGAAAAAAATATCACTGCTTGAAGACGATAACCGGAATTTATCAAAAGTTAAACTTCAAGCACAGTCACAGGCTATGAAGCTTCTTTTACTTAATAATATTTCCAATATTATAAGGGAGTCTATCGATACATCAGTAATATTGAAATCTGCTCTTGAAGAACTTGCGCAAATGTTTGGCGCATTTAGAGGATATTACGCTGAAGCAGACTGTTCTAAATTTATCATCAGAGAATCTTTAGACAAAAAAGAAACAGGATTAGAAATATCTTTTGACAACGATGTTAATAATTTTATAAAACAAGGGCGGGTTTCTTGCCTTACGTGTATGAAAGAATTTAAGGAAGCCAAACCTTTCAGAGAAATTGTCCAGAGAGTTGTTCTTCCAATCTATCATCTTAATAAATTATTAGGAATAATTGTTCTTTCTACAAAACAAAAAACAAAACTTGATGACACACTTGAAGTTTTAAACGGTGTATCTTCCCAGCTTGGAAATGCAATAATTCAGGCAGAACTTTATAAAAAGAACGAAAAAATGGTCAAAGATTTGACCAAAACACTGGAAGAATTAAAAGATACCCAGCTTAAACTTATTAACTCGGAAAAAATGGCCTCTTTAGGCCAGCTGGTGGCCGGAGTTGCACATGAAATTAATACACCTGTAGCTTCAATAAAATCTAACAATGAAATTACAAAAAAAATAATCGCGCAAATTAAAGATGCAGACATCTGCGAATTATTGCAAGAAATAAATGAAATTGATACAGAAGCAATCGCAAGAATTAACCGCCTTGTGGTTTCATTAAGAAAATTCGTAAGACTTGATGAAGCTGAACTTCAGGAAGCAGATATAAATAAGGAAATTGATTTAACCTTAGATTTAATCAGACACGAAACTAAAAACAGAATAGAAATTATTAAAAATTATTCAAAGCTTCCGCCGATAAAATGTTATCCAAATATGTTAAATCAAGTCTTTATGAATATTCTGGTAAATGCAACGCATGCAATAAAAGAGAAGGGAACTATCACTATTGACACAAATTATAAAAATAATAATCTTTTGGTTAAAATTAAAGATACCGGATGCGGAATAAAAGAACCTGACAAAATATTCTTTGCCGGATATACGACAAAGGGAGTTGGAGTTGGAACAGGCTTAGGGCTTGCAATTTCACAAAAAATCATTGAAAAACACAACGGAAAAATAACAGTAAAAACTAAATTAAATGAAGGAAGTGAATTCACTATTACTATCCCGAGTAAGTAGTATTCTTTACAAAATGTAAAGAGCAGTTTTTCAATCTATTATTAACTTTCAAGAATATAGTAATTATAATAATAATTAATTTTTGTAAAAATATCTGGTAGAGTAGTTATAAAAATGTCAAAATATGGTATATTAATACTACCGAGATTAAGTGTAAATTTTACCCTAAATAGTAGGGAATGTAACAAAAATTTAACAAATCAAAAGATAAAGGCAATTTAAAATAAAAACAATACTTTATATTACTGTGTAGAAGTAAAAATATGTTTGCATATCGGAGGTAACGTGTATGGCAATTACAGTGAACAGCAAAAAGAAACAAGTCAAAAAAACTTTTCAGGAATTGATTAATGACTTGATGACATCAAGTTCTGAAAAAGTTAGATATAATGCTGCCCGTGTATTAGGAGAAATGGGCGATTCTAAAGCTGTTGAACCGTTGATAGATGTATTAAAAAATGATAAAAATGGTTCTGTTCGTTTATATGCCGCTCGTGCATTGGGCGAATTGGGTGATTCTAAAGCTACCGAACATTTAATTGAGTCTTTAAGAGAAGACCGTAACGTTGATGTTAGAGTTCGTGCAGCACGTGCTTTAGGACGTTTGGGCGGCAAAATCGTTGTTGAACCGCTTGTAGAAGCTCTTAATGATGAAAACTCTCAAGTTTGTATTACAGCAACTGACGCACTTATTGAAATCGGAGATGTTGCTACTGACGCATTAATTAAATCTCTTGATCACGAAAAAGTTAATGTAAGATGCGATGCTACTCGTGCTTTGGGCGAAATCGGCAATAAAAAATGCGTTGATAAAATTATTAATATGTTATATGACGAATGGGTTAACGTTAGAATTTATGCAGTAACTTCTTTGGGTAAATTGAATGATAAAAAAGCTGTTCCTGCATTAATTGATGTTATGAAAAACCGTTCTGAAAACGATTTGGTTAGAGCTGGTGCAGCTGCTGCATTAGGTGTTCTTCGCGATCAAAGAGCTCTTCTACCATTGAGAGAATTAATTATGGAAGCTGAAGAGTTAGGTGAACTAGAAGATACTGCTCTTAAATCTTTCAAAAAGATTATGGCTGCAAACTGGCAGGCTATTCCTGGTGCTACTCAGCAAAAGAAACCTGCTAATTCATTCTAATAAATAGTTAACAATAAAAACGGCCTTGATTAAAATCAAGGCCGTTTTTGTTATGTTACATTGTAACAAAAAGGCAATTTTTTAACTCATAAATACTTTTTATAATAAGAATGGGGATTTATGGGATATCAATTTATAATAAAAAAATTCATACAAAAGCCGGAACTTGGACTCAATGTTAACTTTACAAGATTAACAAGCGGTTCTAAAGATATGAGTATTGCTCTTGCAGAACAAAGTTCAAGGGCAATGCGCAAAGCTGATTTAGGAACAACAGCTTATCAAATAGGAGAGGAATTAACCTCAAAGTTTCCACATGCCAAAACTCAGGTTGATAATATATTTGGACATTTGAATAGCGTTGAAAAAATTACAAATCGTCCGAAAGGTCCCGTATCAATAATAACTAAACTTGAAAGAGGAATAAAACAGGGCAAGATTAACTCTTATGATACAGCTCTTAAATATATAGGAGATGGAGTTGGGTCAAGAATTATTACCAAACCGCTACCTAAATTATCAAAAAATCAGATTAAAGCGATGATGAATGACATGAGAATAAATGGAAGCCCATTGAGTTCTTCCGAGAAAAAATTACTTCAAAAATATATTTACAATCAGCCAATGCCACAGCAAGATGCAGACAAAGCTTTTCCTTTATTTGAAAAATTTGCACAGCCGCTAATTGAACAGCGTTCTAAGCAGGTTGTTGATGATTTATCTATTTCTATAGCTGCAAACAGAATTAAAAAGGGAGAGCTTTCTATACATCAAATTAAAGAACAGGGCCTTCTCAAAGAAGAGCTAATAAACCGTTTAGAAAGCGAAACTATTGAAGATTTAGAAGTTCTGCTTATAAATAATTACAGGGGCGGACATGGCTTGCCGGAATTTAGCAGCAGACAGATACAAGCGTTGAGAAAAATTTGCGGAAATAATGTTATAATAAATTCCAGACCGGATTTAGCCGGTTACAGCAAGTTTCCTAATTATAAGTATACAAAAGAGGAAGTGAAAAAATTTGCAGTAAAAGCTTCCGGATATAGAACTGCACAAATGAATATAATACACTCCAACGGTGTAAGAGGAGAGCTTCAGTTCAGAGGGCCTCTTACAAACTACTTTGGAGAATATGAACATATTGCATATGATTTAAGACAGGGTAAAAATACATTAGGACCGCTGTTTAATGATTACAAACGTGAAATTTCAAAACTGCCAGATTGGAAATATGAAAAATATAATGCTTATCTTGAAGGATGTTATAATTATTATTACCGTCTTGAATTGGGCTTACCCGCAGCAAAACCAAAACTTCCTAAAGGTTTTAACAAAGTTTTATCTGAAGAAAATATGAAAAAACTTCACGAAGCCAATGAAAAAAGACTAAGCGAATTAAAAACAGGATTTAAAGCGCACTTTGAAGAAGTTGCATAACCGGAGTTATATATGATAAAATACGATATTAAAAAGATTAGTGAAAAAAATATAAGGATGATACCAAGAAAAATGGTAGAAATTTCTGAACAAATAAATCAAATTACCGCAAAAATGAAAGGCCGGATTGAGAAAGAAATACCTGATACTGGCTATTTTAGAAACTTTGCGGAAGATTTTGAAAACAAAAATAAAAATATATATGCAAGAGCAATATCAATGAGCATTGAGAAAGATGAAAATATTGACGGTCACGCACTGCTTCTGCTTTCTGCACTTCATCCGTCTATGAATATTGATGCTTCATCAATGCTTGTCTGCGGAAAACGCGATGACATTTTAAGCTTTATGAATAAAGAAAATTTTACAAAAAAAGTTGAGGAAGAAATTATCAAACTTTCAGATTCTTTAAAAAGGATTTAAAAAAAAAGAGGGTAAATACCCTCTTTTTTTTATATTACATCTTTATCAAAATTTTTATACTCTCTTTATCTTTATTTGCTTCAAAGGCTTCTATTGCATCATCTATACTATAAATTCCGCTTATAAACGGTGTAAAGTCAATTCTTTTATTCTTTAAAAGCCGCAAAGCCGGCGGGAATTGACCGCAGCGGGAGCCAAGTACAGTTATTTCATCTATTACTATTGGTGCAAGGTTAAGTTCTTTTCCAGATGCAACAGTACTTTTTAAAACCAGAACTCCTCTCGGTTTTGTAAGTGACATTGAAGTTTCAAACCCGGATGCTGTTCCTGTTGCTTCAACAACAACATCATATTTTTTCTCCGGAGTAAATGAGTTTAAAAGTTGTGTTTTTACTCCTTGCGCAGAGGCAATGTCTAATTTATTCCGGTGTTTGCCGACAAGAAGCACATCAAGATTCTGTGCATTCAGCGTCAGAGCTGTAGTCAGCCCTAATTTTCCATCCCCTAAAACAACAACTTTTTGCATTGGCTGTATATGAAGCTGTTCTGTAATTTCACATGCAGCAGCAAGAGGTTCTACAAAAACAGCCTGCTCATCTGTCACATTATCCGGAACTTCAAATAAAACATTAACAGGCATTGTCATGTATTCTGCAAAACACCCGTCTTTTCTCCAGATACCAAGGGTATGTCTATTCGGACAATGGCGGTAATTCTTTTGAGCACACCACTCACACTCAGGGTCATTACATCCATAGCTTATTTCTGCTACAACCCTTTTGCCAACCCATGATTGGTCAGCTCCATTTACTTCTTCTACAATCCCGACAAACTCGTGTCCAAGTATGCCAACATATCCCATATAGCCTTTTGTAATTTCAAAATCTGTATTACAAATCCCGGCCAGAGTTACCCTTATAAGAGCTTCACCTTCTGCTGGAACAGGCTTCTCGTAATTCTTATCAAGTTTCAATTCATTATCAAATACAATTGCTTTCATAAACCAACCCCCTCGTATTTTAAACATAGCATAAATATTGCACTCTGGGTTTAGATGTAAAAAACTCTTTACAATTCTTAGGTTAGTTTTAAAAATGGTGTAATATATTCTTGTACTCGATTTTGAAACAAGGCTGTAAGGCTGCGTAGGAGAAATCTTCCAAGGGTATGAGGGATTATAATCCCCTATGGATAATAGTTTTAGGAGGTTAGAGATGCGGCATTGCTGTCAATTTAACCCTGATGATGTTTATTATCTCAGGGAAAATAATTTGTTTTCTTCAAGAAAACTTTCAATAGGTTTTTGTCCTATCTGTTCAAAGCCGGTTTGTGAGCTTGTTGAATGGAGATTTGACGGAATTATGCATAAAACTTCTGTATCAGGAATTAAAGCAAACGATTTGATGATTAAACATAAGGACGAAATTGTTTATTCACTAAGAGAGTATAATTATTCAAAAATCAAATCAAAACCTTTCGGCTGGATATTTGGAATTAATAAATCCGTAAAATCAGGAAATGGAGAAAAAATTAAACAGTATGCTTCTGATTTTTACGGGAACAAAGAATTGATAAAAAGTTTTTAATATTTTTCGACCGGAGACTCTCGTTTCACCTTTCTCTCTCTCGTTATACTCCTGTACATTTAACCCTTTCTCCGGTCTTTTTCTTTGTGCTACGGGAGACAAAAGTATAACTACATGCTTCATCATAAACTAAAAGTCTCCCTCTTTTGTAAAACTACAAATATAACGCGAGATTACACATGTAAAAGAACTCAGGCAACGGAGATTATGGCTAAAAAAACTAAAAAACAAATTGTAAATGAAAAGCACATAGAACTTTATGACAAAACTTTGTCTGTTTTGGATTTCTTATTGACTGAATTTGCACATGACATTAAATATGCAGAATTTGAATATCTTGATATCCCCAAAAATACACTTGCTACAATGGATTTTATTATTTCCTCAATTACGAAAGTACAGAAGGGGCAAAGACTTGCACTCGGATTAGATAACGAAATGGCTGAAAATGAAGAACCGCAAATTAACATCATTGAAGGGCTTTCTGAGGAAAAAATATGATACGTGTATTAATACCTTCTGATAAAGAATTTTTATCTTATAAAGATGAGTGCAAAAAGTTATATACAAAAGTTCAGGATAAAATTTGCGACCCAAACTCTTTTGAATTTATTTCTACAAAGACTCTCTTTTATATGTTTATTGATGATACAGTTCTCGTAGGTGCTATTTATTATTTTATTGATGAAGACGAAAAACTCTTTCTAAACGGATTTTCAAAAAGAAAAATGTTTCGACAAAACCTTGAATGTCTTAAGCTTTCTACCACATGGTTTAATTGTGATATCTATGCAGAAGCCCAAAATCGTGCGTCTGCACTATGTCTTTTAAAATGCGGATTTATAAGATTAAATAATAATACTTTTAGGAAAACTACCATCGATACCAGCGGCCTAAAAGGCAGACTTCTTTCTTAGCCAGATGCATACGGAACAACACTTTACGCAAGCTTGTAAGATTGTCAAATAAAGAAATCTCCTCTTTATACTTTTTAGCATAATCAAAGATAAGGTTTTTAGGATAATCAATTTCAAAATTATTATACCAGCTTGATAAAAGCATTCCCAGAAACCAGCCGCTTTGACGTACGACACGTGTTTTTATCAGAGGATTTAATTTATCTTGAAAGAATAAGCTTCCATTAATCCTTGCTTGACAGGGTTTATCTATAAAAGCCGCAACTCTATAACCGTTCTTCAATAAAAGCTGAGATAATCCAATCTCATAATTTAATATTATGTCATCCTTATGTTTTTGTTTTTCGATACTTGATATAAAGTTCTTAAATAAATCGGATCTAAACACCTCTTTTTTAAACACCATAAAAAAGCTTTGTATGTGGAAATCAACATCAATACAATGACTGTTCATTCCCCAGAAATCACATTGTTTATCCTGCATCTCATCAAAAACTTTGTCTAATGAATATAATGGTCCCAGGCAGCTGTCGTTTGCAAAGATTAATTCATCGGTATCATCTGGTATATGGCTAAACCCGCGTTTATATGATCCAAAATCATATTCACCATGCGGAGTTGCAATAACAAGTTTAACCAGAGGCTGTACCTTTGAAATTTCTGACTCAGGAAGATTTGAATCTGACACAAAGATTATTGTATCAGCAACCTTTCTCAATTCTTTCAGATAATATAATACATATTCTTGAATCGAATTATATTTATCATAATGAGCAAATACTACTGCTCTATGCATATCTTTTTCCCCATGGTTTTTTCTTTTTTATCTTTAAAGTCATACCTAATAGTCTATACTTATGACAATCCCAGATTTCTTCATATGAGAATAAACGATGATACCACTTTACAGTTAATTTTTTATAAATCTTAGCATCAACCTTTGCAATTGGATTAAACTCAATTTGACTTGATGACAAACTGCCATAATGATAAATAGTACATCCGCAAATTCTATAATTTTGCCTTTTCATTCTCTGACAGTGAGTAAAAATCCAACTGTCGCCGTATACTATCTTTATTTCATCAGGAATCCTGTTATAAGCCTCTTTAAAGAAAAACATTGCTATCCCGTAATAATCATCCATAAAATTAGTCGGTTCTAAGTAAATATTCTCCTTTTGAGGATGACAAAATGTTTCAGGAAGCGGTTCAATCCCCATCCCGTTTACCCCAACTATCCCCATTTCACTACTCATACTGGACGCAACATCTCCGCAATAGTTTTCAGGAAGAATTATATCGTCATTTAATAATGCCACGATTTCTGTTTTGGCTTTTGCGACACCTAAATTCCACGATGGATTTACAAATAAGTTTTCTTCTGGAGTTATAACTGTAAGCTTATTGCTGGAGTGTTTGAAACCTATCAAAGAATTATCTATAAGGAGAATTTCAGTAACAGCTGTATCACGTTCAAGTGCTTCTATGAGTTTTGTTAGTATCTCCTTATTTTTCTGAAGCGTAGGAATAACTGCTGTAACTCCTGCTATTTTTTTTTCAGTCATTATTTTACTCCGTTTTTATTACTTTTGTACAACATGTTATCACAAACAATCATTTTATAATCGTTTTTGACACTTATCGGCTATTCTTATCGCATAGGAGGTTAAATGGTAACTAGAATTAGGATAATCTACAAAAAGTATGAAGGACGACACAATGATATTTGATGATAAATATTTTATAGGACGTAAAATTAAAAGTTTTAGAAAGAAAAGAGGGCTTACTCAGGCAGAGTTAGCAGAAAAGATTGACCTGAGTGAAAAACATATTAGCAAAATTGAAGCCAGTATTCACGTACCATCATTATCAGCGTTCTTTAAAATTGCAGAAGCACTTGAAATTGGTATGGAAGAGTTCGGATTTGAACTAAAGACTGATGGCAATCCTGATAGAGAAGAATTAATTAAATGCATCTTTGATTCAACGGACGAAGAAATAAAACTTCTTTTGTCTGTTGTGAAATGCTTAAAAGAAAATTTACATAAGTTTAACTAATATTAAGAGAAATTTTTATAAGCAGCTATTTGTCGTATAAATTACGGCTTTATTTTTACATAGCTTTACGTATGATTTAACAGGAGCGCAGCTCCAGAAAGGATTATTATGTCTTTTGAGTACATTATTGAAAAAGATAACTCTACAAAAAAATTAAGCACAGAAGAAGAATCAATTCTTATAAAAAAGATTTCATCAAAATTTTCAGCACTAAATTCAGAACGCGCACATAACCTCGAGATGGCATCCAATCTGGCAAATGAAATCTTTTTTAAAAACGATTTCAAATCTATTTCGGATAAATCTCAAAAATGGAAAGCAAAAGTCAAAATGTGCAAAACATTTATGTTTTACCAAACGCTCAAAGCCTTTATCTGGAGAAATACTTATGCAAATGTTAATTCTATGTTTGACGTGTCGGGAGAAAATCACGACTCAAATAACGCCTCAAACAAACAAAAAGCAATGCTGGTTGACATTCTTGAAAAAATGGGTTATCAGAGAACCTGCGACCAGATTATCGATCACGCTTTACTTTATGGTGAATTAATCTCTTTTACTGCCTGGAAAAAGAACTATGAAGAATACAGAAGACCTATAGATTTCTTTAAAAATTTGTTCTCTTCCGATGTACAGAAACTTCCGCTTATTCTTGATGCAATTGCAAAAGGTAAAAATTTCTGGGTTGATACAAAAAAAATCTATGACAATCCATACATTTATCCGGTAGATCCGGCAGATTTAGTTTTCGATACTTCACAGAAAGACAATTGGGACAGCTGTCCTAAAATTTACAGAACTTACAAAACTCCTTCAGAAATTATTAATAACAAGTATTACTCTTTTTCAGAAGAAGAAATTGAAGAGATAAAAAAACTTGTAAATGATAACAGTTCTAAATATTTAAAAACTCAGGATCAAATTGTTAAAGGCTCTACTGTAGAAGTACTTGAGCACTGGGGAGATTTAAAACTCTCTGACGGTACGCTGCTTAAAAATTGGCATGCCGTCGTTATTGGGCGAAAATATCTGGCACTTTTCGGTAAAAATGAAGGGATTATAAATCCTTTCTCATACGGGGCATTTATAGTTGACCCTGAAACTAAGCGAGGTATTAGCCCACTATATTCTGTTTTATCGCTTGCTCATTTTCAGGAAGAGCTTTTGAATAGAACATGCAACCTTCAAGCCTTAAGCGAAAATCCTCCGCTTCTTGCTCCAGAAGGTTTCTTTGATGAAGATGAAATTAACCTGTATCCTGGGAAAATTATTGAATACGGAGATAACCTTTCCCCAGCCGCAGCATTTCAACAGTTTACGTTTAACCCGGGAGTTTTCCTTCAGGATATATCTTTCTTAAATGACTTAATGGCAGAAGTTTCAGGTATTTTCCCTAACATGGTGGGGGCAGTGGAAACAACTTCATCCAAAACAGCCACTGAAATTAATACTAAAACACAAGGTCAGATGACAAGACTTTCTATGATTGTTGATACTATTAACCAGGATTTGATTATTCCAAATGTAGAAAAGGTTGCAAAGCTCTGCGCCGATTTCAAATCAGGAGTTGAAACAATATTTGTAAACCACGAAAACCAGCAGGAAGTTATAGAAGTTGATGACTTTACGCGTCAAGGTGAATATAAATATATGTACGCAGATTCGTCTATGACAACACAAAAATCAGAACAAGCTGATTTAGTTGTACAAGCTATAGAAAAATTTGCATCACTAATCCCCCTTAATCTGCAAGAAATATTTGTCTGGTATTTTGAACAAAAAGGTGTAGATAATCCAGAACGATTCCTTGGAGGGGTAAATGCTGAGATAAATAGTACCTTGCCTGTCAATGAAATAACAAACGTTCCTCAAAAAAAAGGAGTATACTATGGCTAATAAAATTCTAAAAGGCGGTATAAGTAATTACATATATAGGTGGGATACTAATGCCGGTGCGTGTGATAGTTGTCAAGAACTAAATAACACTAATTATAATTCTGAAAATGACATACCGGAAAAACCACATCCAAACTGCAAATGTTCAGTTGAAATGATTGAAGATAATACCAATAACAATCCATCTGATGATATAGAATACCATGAGTTATTAAGACAAGCTTCTATATATGTATACCACGGAACAAATGCGAAAATACCAAAAGGATACGAAAAAATTGAAAACAAAGAAAATAGTAATAATGGTTTTTATGCAGATGTTTTATCAAACGGAAATGATATTGTTATAACATATAGAGGAACTGATTGGAAATCGAAACAAGATCTCCAAAACGATATTGCAATGGCACATTCAAAGATTCCTGCGCAAGCTGCTGATGCAATATCCCTTTATGACAAAATCAATCGAGAATTTCCTAATTCGCCAATCACCGTTACAGGACACTCTCTGGGAGGCAGTTTAGCAGAAATTGTTTCAGGCGTTAGAGGTGTTCCGGCTGTAACCTTTAATGCATATGGCGTTAAAGATATGTTTAAAAATGGCACCAAACTCAATGAAAACAAGATTATTAACTATGTAAATGAATGGGATGCGATCTCAATGATAAATGGAGAGAATCACCTTGGAAGCATTTATTCTGTACCTAATATAGGAAATGGGAAAATAGAAACACATAGTGCTGAAGGTATGGATAATTTATCCAAAAGGATTACACGAAACACCGAAGATATCAGAAAAAATTGTAACAGATTACATCCCAGGTCATCAGAATTGAAAGATAAACTTTCCTCGGGATTTGATAAAACAGAAAAATTACGCAATAAAATTAAGCAAGAAATAGAAGAACAGCGCATAAGAAAAGAGAATAATTATAGTGAATTTAAACATGCCAGACAAAAATCAAATTATTAATAAAATAAACAGCCCGAATGCAAATGGAATATATAATATCCAAAAATAACAATAAAATACCCGAACAAATAATTTGTAGTTTTTGTTGTTTATAAGCAAAGTATTTTTTATTGGGAAACGAATTTTATTATCAATGACGATAAAAATTATCAAACTTAAAAATATCAAAAATAAAACTGCATTGTAATGAACATAAATTGATAAAAGCCCGACAAAAGCAGAAAAATCAGTAATTTTATTAGTAAAACAATACAAGATCACAATAAAAATTATTATATAAACAATTCCTGCAATTAAGGTAGTTTTCTCTCTTTGGCTTTCTAACAATAAAAAAAATGGGATTGATAAGAAACAAATTACTAAAAGGGTTGTCAAACCGAAAGCCACAATACTAAAAAATAACACTGCTAAAATATCACCAAACAATAACTCTTTAATGCCTGGGATTAAGATAAGCAGCATACACATAAAATTTACAAATCCTATGAGTGCCAGAAAATTAGCGCTCAAGCGATTTGGCAAGTCTGAAAAATATTCTTGTAACTTCATAGATGAATTATAGCATATTTAAATAAAACCAAGAAAGGAAAAATTATGAAAAATAGAGGATTTATTGACGATGGAACAACACAATCCTGGGGAGAGTTTACAAAAACAGATTTGCTAAAAAAAATTTACAGAAACAAGAATTTAGAAAATATGAGCGAAGAAGAAGTTAACCAAATGTTAGAAGATTTAATTTAATCTTATCGCTCTATTCCACGCATAAAATAAAAAAGAAAGGACGTTTTATGGAAGAAATTCAAAAAAATGATACTTTTCAAGAGCCGGTATCCGATAACTCAGCAGAAGTATCACAAACCAAAGAAGGACAAGCTGAAAATGCCCCTTCAGAACTCATTTTAGGTAAATTCAAGTCCGTCGATGAGCTCATGAAAGCTTATGAGAAACTTGAGAAATTTCAAGGTTTACAATCACATGAACTCGGGAAACTCAGACAAAATTCCAGTATGCTTGATAACATCACGAAAGCTTGGACGGAAAGAGATAAAATCTTTAACGCTAAAGAAGCAATTGAAGCAGCTGCGAATAAATACAACACCCCGGAGTATTTTCAAGACCCGATGTTTCGAGAAATTTACAAAGAAGCTTACAAAGCCCTTGGAGCAAACCTTGATGCAGATAAGTTTGTCAGTCTAATTGAGAACTATGTAACATCACGAATTTATGCACTTGAAAAAACAAAGTCCGCGCAGAATGAAACTGAAAAAGCAATAGGCTCTATGAGCTTTTCACAAAACAAAACTAATTCAATAACACCACCGAGGAAAAGACTTGATGAGATGACACCTAAAGAAGTTGATGATCTTCTTGAACGTCTAATTTAGTGTGCTACGCACGTAAATATCACAAAAAGGAGAAATTTATGACTACAACAAAACAGATGATTGTAAACGCTTTTACTAAAGCTTTCAACAAACATTTTTACAACGAGCTTGTTATTGGTAAGCTCGCACACTCAGAAATGAAAGACCATATTAATAAAGGTGACGAAGTCGATGTCACCATGCCTGGTCTTGTTACATTATTCGACTATGACGGGGGAGATCTTCCTACTGCCGAAGCAGCAACTGTTTCTACCTGTAAAGTTAAAATAGATAGAGGCAAAGCATTCCACTTTGAATTATCAGAAATGGAAGAACAAATGATGCAGCGTTCAAGTGATAATCCTGAATCACAGGTTGAACTTGCTAAAGACTACACTAATGATGCGATTAAACAATTTGCAGCTGCTGTAGATGCTTCTTACGCTAATCTTTATACAAGAGCCGGACATTATCTGGATAATAGCGGAGAGGCAATCACCCTTAGTGCAGAAAATGCAAAAGATATTCTCGCATACATGCAGGCTAAATTCCAGCGTGGTGATGGTAAAGGTCATACAAACTGGCTTGACGGCTCGATGGTATGCGTTATTCCGCCGGAATATCAGTTCTACCTGGGTAAAATGGATGAACTTAAATATACTGAAACAGGTAAAGATGAAATAAAAAAAGGATATATAGGAACTCTTTGCGGATGGGAAATACTTGTTTCTAATAATATTGCACAGCCGGAAGACGGTGTATTTTATCCTTTATTTGGTGTAAAAGGCAAAACACTTGCCGGAGGTATTTCTTCTGATTTAAATACTACTTACTACACTCCAGAAAAGAACTTCAACACTTGCTATAAAGGTTATGGTTTATATGGAGTTGGTGCTCCAAGAGCAGACTACTTAGGGACTGTAAAAGTTGCTGCCCAACTTTCTATAGCATAATAATTTTACATTATAAAAATTGAAAGGAAAATTTATGACAAGAGATATCATTGATGTTCAGTACCCGACACTTGATCATACAGAATCAATTGCAAATATCGGAATTACAAAAACTACAGTTACACAAGCCAATGGAATTACAATTGCTGATGCTTTCTCCAACAAGAACAATTCTTTATTTATAGTGATTGAGAATACTGCTACAAGCTCATTGCTTACTGTAAAAGCAGGTGATGCATACCCTAATTCAATGCTTGGCGATATTGTTATTGAACTGCCGGCAGGTGTATCTGCTATACAGCTTCAAGATTTATCACGTTTCGAAAAGGCAGACGGTTCTATTGATTTAGACTTTGCAGAAGGCTTTAAAGGAAACATTTACGCAATTGCTAAATGGGCTGGCGTAAGGGAAGCCGCATAAAAACATTCAAGCAGGGGAAAATCCCCTGCTTTTTATTCAGAAAGGATACTTATGTATAAGATTAAATTTATACCAACAGGCCATGTATTTATACTGCCGGAAAGTGAAGCTAAAAGATTAAAAAAACAAACCCCGAATGAATATCTTATCTTAGAGAAAAATGGCAAGAAATACAAAGATAAAATCGGAGCATTAAAAAATAACAATCATGAAAAATTTATCTTATCAAAAGTATTAGATAAATAGGAGGTAAACAATGAAAAGTTTACAAGATTTTCTTGATGCTCTGGGAAAAAGAGAATCCGGAGGCTGTTATAAAGCATTCAATAAATATGGATATGCAGGAAAATACCAGATGGGAGAAGCTGCACTTATTGATGCTGGATATTATAAAAAGAATACTAACTATAACAATGATTGGAGCGGAACTTTTAACGGAAAAGACGGAGTTTATTCTATACAAGATTTTCTTAACAATCCGGCTGCACAAGAAAATGCACAGATAGCATTTAAAAAACGTCAATGGCTTTACCTTAAAGCTGTTGGCGCACATTTATATACAGGAAAAATAATTAACGGATATACAATTACCCAATCAGGACTTCTTGCTGGAGCACATCTTAAAGGTGCAGGAGGAGTAATTGAATACCTCAAGTCTGATGGATTAAAAAATCCTAAAGATGCATTTGGAACCTCTGTAGAAAGCTATATTAAAAACTTTGCAGGATATGATGTATCCTATATTTGTAAATAAAGGAGATTTTATGACAATTACGTTATTAGATTTATATAACACGGCTGCTACTCAGGAATGGTCAATGTATGATAATGATGCAGCTTCAAAAGAAGAGTTTGAGAAATCTCTGGTTCTTTCGCTAAATAAAGCAGTATCAGAAATTCTATATTCTTACCCGTTTAGTTTTAGAGAACGTACGCACGTAATTATTACAGTACCTAATATAAAATCATACGCTATTCCATGCGGACTTATTAAAAGAGATGAAACAGGTAATTATTGTGTTAGAATAAATTCAAAACAACTTTGCTTTACAAAAGACATTCCTGAAGAAACTTTCGGAATACCGGAAAAATTCTATATACGAGGGGATAAAATAAATTTTTCACCTACTCCTAAAGAAAAATGCATTATAACAATTGAATACATTACTCTGGCTATTGGAGAAAATATAAAAGGAGAAGAAATTTATAGTCTTAAGGAAGATACTGATTCTTTAATAGTTCCTCCACACCTTGAGGAACTTGTCAAAAATGCTATTATTTCAAGAACTATGTTGAACTCTATAGCATCAGAGGGCGATGAGAATTATTCAGCCTACAAAAAACAGTCAGAAACTGCATACAGATTGTTAATTAAGTACTCAAAGGGGGTGGGGCTGGATAAAGCGGTAACAATTTAGACACAATAAAAAGCCCTCAAATGGTAAAGCAGTTTTAAAACGGTTTTACACAAGGGCTGAAACTTTCTAAGATGTAAGATTATATAATATAAGAGAGTAATATTTTTTTACTTTTTGAATTTGGTTATAACTATGCGATGAAGTTGTTGCCAAATCTGTTAGCTCCATAGAAGAAAGATTCCTGCATTACCTGCTGTAAGTTTCTTTTTCTTACGATTTTATTGCCGACTTTTGTATTGGCAATATCTTCAACTGATTTTGCGTAGCAAGATGTAACAAGAGAATGAAGATATTTAACAACTGTTGTTTCTTCTTCCGCTTTTTCCGGAGCAACTGTTTCTACTGCTTCATATTCATTAAAGAAGTTATTGATTGATTTGATTTCTTCATTTGAAATTGTTTCTGTAGTGAATAACATCTTTGCTCTTTCCTCTCTTATTATCTCTTATGTATATATAAAGTATCTAACTTTTAAAAAATTGCCTTTTGGGGGGCATTATATTAAGAAATGTAAAGTTCAATAAAAAAAAACACTGATTTTTGTAATAATGCTTCATCAAAAAGTACAGAAAGGACAAAATAATGCAAAGAACCGCATTAATATGCAACAATTTTTCTGGAATAAACAGAAGTAGTTCTGTTTACTCTTCATCAGTAATCACGGCATCGGATATGCAAAATGTAGAGCTCTTCGCAACAGAGGTTAATTCCGGTGTCGGGATTCGTACATCTAAAGGCAATGTAAGCGTTTGTAACTTAATACCTGAAGATGAAAATGTTATTAATATATTTGAAAGTATACAAAAGGGGGTGACCCATTTTTTTGTTCATACAGAAAATAATTCTGAGGGGAAAATATATCTTTTTTCACCTTCCGGAGGGACTCTTGAGCTTAAAGTTTCAGGACTCAGTCTGACATCTGTTTCATCAGCGACAGATGTTTCACAGGGTTGGTCAGATTTATGGGTATTTTCAAATTCTGAAGAAATACTTAGTATTGAACTCGGGAACTTTAATGATGAAGGTGAACTTGAAGAAGTCAAAATGATGGAGTTGAAAGATGCCGATGAGAGAGATGTCAAAGGGTTAGGAGTTGTTATTTTTGCAGGAAGATTATGGATATTTGACGGACAGGTTTTATGGTATTCCGTACAGGAGAATATTTATGATTTTTCTACTTCAAATGCTGAAATAACTACATCAGCCGGATATATAGAATTTGTTAAAAATATCACTGCTATTTATCCTTATTTAGGTACACTGGCAGTCTTTCACAATAACTCTTCCTGCTTGATTTCTAGAGATGAAGATGATTTTTCGTTCTATAAGACGTTAGATTTCCCCGGCGGGTGTGCCTCTTATAACTCTGTAGTCTTTCATGGAACTGAACTATATTTTTATGACGATACAAAAAAGGGAGTATTTTCTTTTAAGCAGGTTATTAATGGAGATAGAACTCTGGGAAATAATATCGCTCTTGATATTCAGGACGAATTATTTAAAATCAAAACATCTATAATACACTCCATAAAAACTTTATCAGTGGTGACTTCTGATAGGAATGAAGTCTGGTTTTTAATTCCAGATGGAAATGAAACAAATTCTTTAATAATGATCTATGATTACATTCGGAAATGCTGGGTTAAGCGTAAATCTCAAAAAATAAATTGTTTTGCAACAATTGGCGGAGTTTTATATTCTGCCGGTAAAAAAATTTACGAAGAATATAATTCTACGAGTTTTGACGGTGAATTTATAGAAGCATTTTATAAGTGTACCCCGCTTAATCTCGGGAATGAAAATTCTATAAAAATATTATCATTCCCCCCAAAAGTCACGTTGGATATGTATTACAGCAACAGCTTCTATATTGAATACACCAAAAATTATGATTCGATGAGTTCTAAAACACGTTATGTAAAAGCTAAAAGTTTAAAAAATTCTCTGTATTTTGATATCGGCAGATGGGATTTAAGTTACTTTCCGCGCAAAGATATCAGTGCAATAAAAAGCCTGCCGGCATCATTCTTTAGAACCCTGCAAATAACATTATTAACTAAGAACCCCGGCGATGATTTCTGTATAAGAAACATTGAATTCGGGAAAATTAAAGTAAAAACTGTATAAGTAATTTATGAAAGGATTACAGCATGGGAAAACAATCACAGAATTCGACTAGCACAACCAGTAAAATTTATGGAAACACAACAACTAATAATCCATACGCATCAGCTACAACAAATAATTCGGGAACAACAGCAAATTTTCAGCCCGGAACAGCATTAGATTCAATTTATAATTTTGTTAATAAAAACATGGATTCGCTTCTGGATGAATATCTAAATCCAAATTTAAACTCAACAACTAATCAGGCAAAGCTTAATGCATACACTAATAAACTTAATAGTGAAACATATAAAAATCTTGAAAACAATATTATAAACCCACTTTCTAACAGAAATATGGTTCGATCATCACAGGCTACTGATTTATATAAAAATTTATCAGACCAGAATGCAAGCTCTCTTTCTTCATACATAAATGATTTGCTCGCAGACTCTCAAGAGAATACCGCATCTATGATGAATAACCTTCTTGCTGCATATATGCAGGGTTATAATGTAATCTCTGACATGCAAAATCAATCATTACAGACAAGTGCTGGGAATGGAACAACAACGACAAATTCTTCTTCCAGCTCCAATGGTTTAGGGATGTCAACTGATTCCGCCGGAAAAATTGTAAGTATACTGGAAAAAGTCTTAAGTATGTATTCCGGAACATCAATGTGATGAGGTGAGCATTTTGAATAAAGATTTTTTATACAAATATGCACCTGCAATACTGATGTGTATTGCACTCATTTTACAATATAACCTCTTTGTAACGCCAGAAAAACTTGAACAAACCCATAGAGAAATATTAACCGAGGTATCACAGGTTTATATTACAAAATCGGAATTTGGCAATATGAAAGAACAGATTATTGATATCAATAAAAAGCTGGATAAAATTTATGACACTTTAATTAACGAAAGGAGCTCAGATGGCATTAACTGAAATTGAATACGGCTCTCTTGCCTCGTCTGAAATTATGAATAATAACTTTCAATACCTTGATAACAGAATAAGCAGCGTATCTGAAACTGTTTCGACCAATCAGGCAGGAGTAAATTCCAATATTGCAAGTATAAATAGCACACTTACTTCTATGAGTGAAGAAATCGACGCCGATATAGAAGAAATTAATAAAAGTCTTGAAGAAACTATTGCAAAATTTTCTGAAAACGGAATATTCACAACGACATACGTAAATGGAACATCGTGGTACAGAGAATATTTTTCAGATGAGAAAAAAGAAACAAGAGTTTGGTTAGAGCAGGGCGGACTTTGCGCCTCTAGAGGTACTGCAACTTTCATTAAAGCATTTAGGGACGCAAATTATTCACTTACACTTGGGACACACAACTGCAACTATGAACACGGCGGCATTTCCTCCAAAACAGCCGGCAATTTTACGCACTATGACGGCAAGGGTTGGAGCTATACTGTTGAATGGTATGCTTGCGGCATTTAATTTTAGGAGGATAAAATGGCATTTAATATTGATGAAAACGGGAATATAACTCTGATTCAGGGCGATAGCGGAAGCTTAGTTATTAATGGTCTAAAAACTGATAAAAATTACACTGTTTTTTTTGCAATTCAAGACTCCAACCGTAAACCTGTCGGAAATGAATTACAAGTTAACACAAATAAGGCATCGTCTATTGTTTTTGAGCTCACAGGGGATTTTACCGATTTATTAACAGTACCCCAAAATGCAAGTTGTGAAATTTACTATTATGGAGTTAAATTATGTTCGGATAGCACATTTGAGGATACATTATTAATTGGTAATGGAGATATCGGCAGTCTTAATACAATTACTGTTTTTCCAAAGAAAGTTGAAGGTGCCTAATGGTTGACATTAATAAGAATACCAATTGTCTTGCAATCAATGTTTCCTCTGGTTCTAATAAACAAAACAGCACACAAGCAAACTGCGATGCAATTTCATACTATAGTGAACTTTCCAGACAGTGGGCTGTAAAACTCGATGGAACAGTTGATGGGAATGAAAATAGTGCAAAATATTACGCACAATTGGCAAATTCTTTTGCAATTGATGCAGAACAGGCAAAAGACAGCATTCTGGATGATACAGGTTTTATTGCGATATCAGCGGATTTAACAGGTGCTAATAACATCGGAACCTGTGCTGATAATATTAGCTGCATACAGGATGCCGCTTCAAATGCACAAATTGCAGAAGCTAAAGCCATAATTGCAGCTGAGCAGGCGGCTCTGGCGCAGGAATCAGCAACGGAAGTTAATAATGTATTAGCTAACTCTGCAAATACAGATTTTTCTAATATAACAGACAATGCAAAAACTGTTATAAAAGAAAATGGAGGTGTCTGGGGGTTTATACAGGGAGATATTTCAGAGCAAACAGACTTAAGCGAAACTCTTGAAACAAAAGCCGATGTTGACTTAAGTAACTGTACAAAACCGTATATCACAGAAACATATTGCAGCGGTGCATCCTGGTATAGAATTTGGTCTGATGGCTGGATTGAACAAGGCGGGCAGGTTGGGGTTGCAAATGGAAGTGGAGGTACGACCATTGCTTTGATAAAAAACTATTCTGATGCTAATTACTGCCTGCAAGTAACTAGCATCGCCACCAGTATAACATGGGTGCAGATGGCAGATGCACATATAGTTAACAAAACAAATTCAAGTTTTCGAGTTATTGCAAACTTAAATAATAACTCGGCAAATTGGTATACATGCGGATATTAAAATTTTGAATTAAGGAGAGGATAAAATGTCATACAAATTAGAACAACCATATACTGATATTGAAAAAGCAGATTTTATTGTTGAATATAATCACAAGAAAAATTTCAAAATAGTTGAAAATAATAATACAATTTTTGCACTTGAAGCAAATGAAATAATGGGTACTGATGGTAAGCCGATCATCAACCCTAATTATGAAACAGAACTTGCACAAAAAGAAGCTGAACGCATTAGTAAGTTAACCTGTACAAAGAGAAATTTTGCTCTAATGCTTCAAAAGCTCGGCGTCAGCTACAGTCAGTTAAAAGAAATTATTGCTACTAATGAGCAGGCCCAACTTGAGTGGGATTTATGCGTAGAGTTAGAACGCTCAAATCCTCTTCTTGACACTATGGCTGCAGAATTGAACATAACTCCTGAAACATTAGATAAAATTTTCAAATACGTTAATGGAGAACTTGAAGTATTTCCGGAGGCTCAACACAATGCTTGAGTATTACACTAACCAGAAAGCCGGAATTTTTTTTGATGATAATCCCCATGTTTGTATAAGATACTACATTCCATCAATGACAGAAGAAGAACGAAAGTCAATTGAGAAGTATCCGTTTATTAATAAAAAAAATCTACAGGTTAGGTTATGTGATTACCAAAAAGATAAAACGTACAATTTTGGAATACCCAAAGGGTACTGCTATGACGGGGCTTCTATACCCCGTCTTTTTTGGCGTGTTATAGGCTCAAATACGGACAACCGTTTCTTGATTCCTGCACTTGTTCACGATGTTTTATGTGAAAATCACAACTATGTAGACAATGACAGAAATTTTTCTACAGAAGTCTTTAATGCACTTTTAGAAGCGAGTGAAGTTAACGCTTTTAAAAGATTTTGCATGAAAAAATCAGTAAATTGTTATCAGAGGTTTTGCAAATGGTAAAATACAAGTTATTAGATAAACAGCGGGAATTTATCGAAATTCCTCATTCAAATTCACTTGATGTAGCGATTTATCAGGGAGGATATGGATCTGGAAAAACCTGGTGCGGCTCACTATTAGGAATTTTGCTTGCAAAAAAATATCCAGGCTGCCGCGGTCTTGTCGGAGCAAAAGAGTATGAATTGGTCAGGAAAACGACTCTGGTTTCTTATCTCGACCATTTAGAAAATCTCGGCTATATTATGGATAAAGATTATACCTACAATAAAGTAGATAAAATTATCAAATTTTCTAACGGCTCCGAAATACTCTTTTCAGCTTTGGAAGATCCTGAGAAGTTTAAATCATTGAATTTACACTGGGCTGAAATTGAAGAAGCCTCGCAGATTACAGATTCCTCTTTTAAACAGTTAATAGGACGCCTAAGAAATACTTACAGAGGCAAGAACTGGGTAGATTTCCGCTACCGTCTTTTCGGCCACACAAACCCGCAGGCTGACAAAGGATGGATATGGCAAAGATTTGTAGAAGGGGTAAATAAAAAGAAACAAGAAAATTATAGACTTATAATCGCGCCAACCACGAATAATATTTATTTACCCCAACACTTTATTCAATCAATGAAAGACAGCTTCGATGAAGAGTATTATAGAATTAACGTACTCGGGGAATTTGGTGACTACTCATCAGGGCTTGTAGTTAAAGGTTTCAGCGAGAAAAACAAATTAAACTTGAAATATAATCCGAATTTACCTCTGCATCTTACCTGCGATTTTAACGTAGATCCGATGTGCTGGGCATTAGCACATAAAGATGAAGAAAATGTATATTTCTTTGATGAGATTGTTTTGGAAAACACATCCACACAGCAATGTATTGAAGAGTTTATCAGAAGATTTCCCAAACACAAATCAGAAATAATAATTAACGGCGACGCATCAGGTGATAATAGAAGTACTCAGAGCGAGTATACAAATTACGTTATTATTAAAAACGCTTTGAAAAAACACGGTTATGACAACGTGAAATTCAAACTGAGAGATTACAATCCTCCAATTTTGAACAGAATTTCTGCATTTAATGCCAGAGTAAAAAACTCAAACGGAGAATGTCATCTCTTTATCGACCCTAGAAAATGCAAATGGATTTTGTATAATATTTATAATCTTTCCTTTAAAGAAGGAACAAGTATAGTAGATGTACCAACACATACACAGATAAAATCAAACAGGGATTTCAAGTTTCTTGAACATCCATTTGATGCAATAAGTTATCTCGTAGAATATTATTGGAGATTAAGAGGGTAGCAAAATTATTATTTTCTGGTTTTATAATACTAAGGAGTTTTTCAATGAACGTAAAACCTTGTAATGTATCACAAGAACAAAGACGGATTATTAATCAAAATATATTCCGAAGTGAATGTGAAAAATTCTTTGGCAAAATTAATAGATATTCGCTAAAAAGTAATATATTTCTTTTTGGAAAGCTCGTTGATTCTAATGGCAAGAAAGGGTTAAATGAATACCAGGTTAATCTAATACACCAAGGTATAAAAACACTGCTTGCAAAAAATCAGAAAGCAGAAACAATTAATCTTATCAATGTAATGTATTCAACTATAATTAAAAGGATTACGCCTGATAGTATAATCTCTGGCAGCGTTAAACCGGAAACCTACAGACAAATAATTGATGACAGTATAAAAATGTACAGAGATTATCCGCTCTCAGAAGGAATTGACTACCGGCATATCCTCGGCAGACTTGTTTCGTTAAAAGACATGAGCCTTTGCGTAGAAAAGAAGATGCCTCGTATTCCGGAACAGCTTTCTCCGGTAGCTTGGACGATAAATGAACAATTAGAAATGGTACACCTTCTGGATATAATTTCTTCAAATTATAAAAAAGTCAGCTCTGATTTTAAAATTTATCCTGATGCTGCAAATCATATAGACCATAGAGAAATTCTTAATAAAGATGAAGTAATAAACAATTACCATAAAAGTATTTTAAAACTATTATGGATGCTGCGAAACAGTTCAAAAAAATTATTAGGAAATGTCGCGAACTTTGACGAGATTAAACACAGTATAGAACTTGCAGAATATTATTTTAATAAAATTCCGTTCAAAGATGCTCTCAAAATGCCTAAACTATGGCAAGTTGTTTCTGAATTCAAAAAAATCAGCAATACTTTAAAGAAAAAAGTCTAATCCAAAGGGATTGGCACAAGTCTTGAATAAAACTTATACTCATTATAACTTGCAGGGAGCTGGTTCCAATACCGGTATATAGTTAGCCCCCTTGCAGTGAGTTTCTCTACAAGTTTATCAGCCTCCTCAATAGTTGATGCCAAATAAGGATAACAAAATGGGATTGCCTCTTCAGAAATATCAAAACTTAATTGGTTTGTGTCCGCATAAATATTATGATATTTATCAAAAATCTTTCTTTTTATTTCATGATTGCCGGTAACTTTATGCGGGGAATAAATAGATGCAAAACCTTTAGGCTCTGCATAATAGGCATGAGCATTGTCAACTATCAGCTTTGGATAAGTTTTAACAAGCTTGTCAACATTTCCATCGCATATTCCAAAATAATTAGGATACAAAATAAAACTTTCTAACGGAAAATCCCGTACAGGCATAAAATTGTCATCAATATGATAAAATAAAGGTTTTGCGCCCTCTGCAAAAACAGCATGACGAATTACATCACACAAATAATAAGGAATATAAATTTCCTGTACTCCATTATTTTTTATAATATACCTTAGCGCATCCCGCGCAAACTTAAAATCATTTTTCATAACTAATCAAAAAGGCGCGAGGTCTAAAGACCTCGCGCCTTTTGTATATAACTACTATTTGCCTAATTGGCTCATAACTTCATCTGCGAAGTTATCATTTCTTTTTTCAAGACCTTCGCCAAGAACGTATCTATCAAATTTAACAATGTTAAATTTACCGCTGATTAACTGTTCAATAGTTTGTTCAGGGTTTTTAACAAAAGGCTGTTCAACTAAACATCTTTGAGCCATTAATTTGTTAACTCTTCCTTCAACAATCTTAGCTCTGATTTGTTCAGGTTTCTTAGCCAAATCTTCTTTACCCATTTCGATTCTTGTTTCTTCTTCGATTACAGAAGCTGGAATATCTTTTCTTGAAACGAATTCAGGGGCAGAAGATGCGATATGTAAGCAAATATCTTTTGCAAGAACTTCATCTTTAGCATCAGTTTCAAGTAAAACACCAATTTTACCGTTGTGAATATAAGTAGCAACATTGCCTTCGTATCTTACAAATCTTCTAATAGTAATTTTTTCACCTATAGAAGCGATTTTTTCTTTGATAACATCAGCAACCGGTTTACCGCACTTAGGGCAGGTTGTTGCAAGTAAAGCATCTACATCAGCAGGATTTGCTTCTGCTACGAGTTGAGCTAAACCATTTGTTAATTCAATAAATTCCGCATTTTTAGCAACGAAGTCTGTTTCACAGTTAACTTCAATCATAGCACCGCAAGAATCAGAAACGAAAGAACCAACTCTTCCTTCTGCAGCAATTCTGCCCATTTTCTTATCAGCAGAAGCCATACCCTTTTGGCGTAAAACTTCCATTGCTTTTTCCATATCACCATCAACTTCAACAAGAGCTTTTTTAGCATCCATCATGCCAGCGCCTGTTTTATCACGGAGTTCTTTTACCATTGTAGCTGTAATATTCATTTTATAATTCTCCTTCTTGGGGTAAATAAGAGGGAGAATTCCCTCTTTTTACCTTTAAGTTAATTTAGTAACTATACTGTAGCTGCTTCTTCAACACCGGCATCAGCTGCTGTTACAGCTTCAACTTTGCCTTTTGAATTAGCATTGTTTTCTCTTAACTGTTTACCTTCTAAAACAGCATCAGCTAATTTAGAAGTAATAAGCTTAATTGAACGGATTGCATCATCATTACCAGGGATAATGTAGTTTATGCCTTCCGGATTAGCATTTGTATCAGCTAAACAGATAACAGGTATATTTAATTTGTTAGCTTCTTTAATAGCAATATCTTCTTTTGACTGGTCTACTACAAATATAATATCAGGTAAACCGCGCATTTCTTTGATACCGCCGAGAGTTTTGCTCAATTTTGAAAGCTGTCTGTTTAATTGAGCCTGTTCTTTTTTAGGTAATTTTTCAATATGTCCGGAAGCAATAAATTCTTCCATTTCTCTAAGTTTGTTAACTCTTCCTCTGATAGTTTCAAAGTTAGTTAACATACCGCCTAACCATCTTCTGTTAATATAATAAGCACCGGCACGGTTAGCTTCTTCAGCAACTACTTCTGCTGCCTGTTTTTTAGTACCTACAAAAAGGACATTTCTTCCTTTTGCTGCATATTCTCTAACTGCATCATAAGCTGCGTCTAAAAGTTCGGTAGTTTTTCTCAAATCAAGAATATAAATACCGTTTCTTGCGCCGTAAATATACGGTTTCATTTTTGGATTCCAGTGCTGAGTCTGGTGTCCAAAGTGTACGCCTGCTTCTAAAAGTTCAATAAGTGATGCTACTGACATCTTTTGTCTCCTTTGTTTTTTTTAACTTGTTTTACTACGGGCTGCACTGTTTCATTTAACGATTGTTAAACTAGAGCAGAGTCTATCAAACTAGTGTAACCACTAAAATCGTAGTATAAACATGTTTTCAAGGCAAGTTTATATTAAGTCAATCATCTTTTCTGTAACAATAAAATCCTTAACAGGGATTTGAAACGGCTTTTTTATATCAGGAGTTGAGGTCTTTAATTGAATATCTGTAGGAATAATAGAATAATTATCATATAGGAAAACCTTTCCATCCGGGGTAATCATCTTAAGGTAACGCATATTTGCAGCAGAAAGTTTTTCATATACTTTTATCCGGTCATAATTTTGCTCTGCAATTTCTCTATCCTTATCTATGCGATTAATCATACTAAATTTTTCTGGATTTTTTGTTTTATAGAATTTTTCCATTCTGCCTGAAGTAAACATTCTGGTACTATAGTTATTTAGAATATCAACATATTGTTTAAATTCTTTTTTGGTCAGCATACCAAAATGAGCTCTAAGATTAAGCTCCTGCATAATATGTATAATCGCAGGAGTAAAGTCATTCAGCCGAAAACCTTTCATTTCTTCTATACTATTATCAAGCACTCTTATTATCACATGGAGTTTTTTTGAGTCTAATACTGGTTTAAAAGTCAAAAGCACATTAGCAGTGTCCTTAACATATTGTGTGTATCTATCACGCGCCTTTTTGTAATCTTCACTCAGAGAAGCTTCTTCCTGCTCATATTCACTTCCGACATTTCTTATCGGACGGTACAGCTCATCCGGATTGAACTCTGAATTAACAGCCTGCACATATTTAGGTCTGAACGGATTTATTGAAATATTAATCTGGTGAAAGTTCTTGTAAATTCCATCTTGCATAAGCTTTCGAGCATACTCTTCTGCCGCAGCCTGCTTATCTGCATTTACCCCTGTCCCCCAGCCGTTCGTATCAAAAACCGGACTATAGCCCAAAGCGTCTTTCATAATTTTTGCAATTTCAATAAAGTCGTGTTTTTGGCCTTCCTTATCATACAAATGACAATCCAGTGCATCAGCATCGAAAGAACAATCTATATACGGCTGTCCGTGATGGTGTACAGGATTAACTCCCAGCCTGTTTCTAAGCTCCTTAACATCATTGCAGATTTGTAATAAATCTTCAAACGGGTATCTTTTAATAAACGGCTGGGCATTTGCATAACAGTGCAGACAGTGGTTTGTACACCCGCTTATCATATTAATAGAATGCAGGTCAGTCAATGCAAATGCAATCTGCTTTAGGGAAAGTCCTTCAAAAGTTTTTAGCCCCTGCTGTATTCCCTCAAGTTTTTCAAAATTCAAATCGCATAATTTTTTATTAAAAATCTTATTTATAAATTTTGTTCTTTGCGCGTAACGTAATGCATCACTGTGCCCTTTGAAGCTTATCGGTCTATAATTTCTAATAATTAATTCAGGATGCCCCTTTTTCAAATCCCCGAGTTTTTTGGGAGTCAATTTGGAAGAAAAATCAGCCTGTAATGAAGGTTTTGCATTTCCCCTTATTTGAAGAACTTTTGCATATTGCTTAGTCAAACTTTTAAAATATCTGCCTGCAAAGTCAGTAACTCCCAGCCACGGGTCAATAATTAAGGCATCTTTATTTTTAAAATGATATTTTTTATCAGGTTTAATTTCTTTATCTGTGATAAAAGCGACTTCATGTTTTGCAAACCCTTTTCCTGCAAAAATTTTGCCTGAATAAACATTCTTCTGCCCGTTGATTCTTGCGATTAATTCTGCGAGTTTTGCTTCTTCAGAACAGTTGCCAAGCCCTCCTTGAAGGCTTTCCAAAACATACCTGTACAAATTCTTCTCATCAATTTCCATATTGTATCTTTGTGCAGCAAATTTTAAAGCATATCTCAATGACATATTACCCCAGAACAAATCTTTAACTTTATCCTCTCCAATCATTGAAACAATTCTGCTTTCAGAAACATGCGGATATAGACTGTGCGCCTTACGTGTTATCAGGTCTGCATTTCTTATTACTTTTTGCCGGCTTTCAAATGTAATCATATTTGTGCAAAAACCTGTAAAAATTTTTCTTGATATTTACTTAATAAAACTTTACGTTCGTTTGTAAAAAATATATATGCATGATATTATCCTTGTATACGTAATCCAAACAATCACAGATTATTATAAAAGGAGAACCCTATGTTAGATTTTTTGTTTAAAAAAGAAGCAGGAAATGCTTGTGAAAATTTAAACAGCTTTTATTCTAAGTTAAGAGAAATGCATTCATTTGAGAGCATAACTGAAGAAAGAAAAGAGTATTTAAAATCTACAATGACAAGGTTCGGTTATCTTCCTTATCCGCAGATAAAAGCATTAGAAGAATTAACTGATGCAGAAGTTTTATTTGCTCTTGAATCAAAATGGGAAGCTAACGGTGTTTTTGAAAATGGAAGTTTCAGCTTCACAAAAGCTAGTGTGCTTGCCAGAAATAATGTAAAAGATTCAAGCTGGCTTCAAAAAGAAGGACACGACATTAAACTTATTAACCTTGCAGGCTTAGGCGATGGTAATAAATCCAGCGGCTGTGGAAAATTTATGGATTGGCTGAGGGAATTATTAATTCTGCCATCAGGAAATTTAAACAATAATATTTTCGGAACAACTATGTATTTAATACCGTTCCACCCGCGTGAATTCGGCTGTGCTTATCTGCCTACAGCAAGTGCTGTGAGCCCTGCTCTTGAAGACAAAAACATTACAGAAAAAACAGGATGCGGAGCAGATGAACAGGTAAAATTGTTCATACAAATGACACAGCTCGCAGGTCATCCGGTAATTTATGATATACTTCCGCAGACCGGACGTTTTTCAAAAATAGTTTTAACAAATCCTGATTGCGCAAGATGGTTTGACACTAATGCCTTAATTTCTGAATTAACTAAACATGTTGATGAAGCAGCTGCAAAACTTAAAGACAAATATTCAAAAGATGATCTGGATATTGTCAGCGGAATTTATAAAAAAGCCGTCAAGGGTGAAAGTTTCGGTGAATTGACAGAACATTATCAAACTATTTTTAATGAAATTGATGAACTATTGAAAGAAACTAAGATTTTCTTATCTAATTCTATGCTTGAAAAAAGTATTCAGGATAGATTACACAAAAAAGCAAAAATGATTATAAACAAGCTTACCGGAAATAATCACGGCAAGAAACTTTCAGAAAATGAAATAAATAATCAGGGAGAGATTATACAAGGGCTCATTCATGAAGGTATGTGGCCGGCTCCGGGCGGTGCGTGGTGCTCAGCAGGTGTTCCAATTTTTGATAAAATGAGCGAAGGAGCTTCATATCCTACTTTCAAACATTATAAATTTGACGGCGATGATGTTACTAAATTTGCAAACCTTGACTGTCAGACACCTTATTACTTTGTATGCCTCGAAAATGGCAAGTATAATAATGATGTTATTAAATTCTTTATTGATTATATGAAAAATCTTCAGGAAGAATTTAACTTTGACGGGTTCAGAGTTGACCACATTGACCATATTGTTGATGAAGTTTCTGAAAAAGATGGAGTGCCAATAAGTTACAGAGCGCCTAGAAAAGTTCTGGGAATGCTCAATAGTGCAATGAAAGAAAAAATCCCGTATTTTGCAACACTTGCAGAATATATGCTCTGGGATAATTTCTATAAAGAATACCATCAAGATATGCACTTTGATTTGCTCTGGGGTAATGACATTGTTTCACAAAGCTACAAGACGCCGGAAGCGATTGCAGAAGATAATTTATATTTGGCTAACTACAATTCTTCTTCAAAAAAATCAACTCCGCTTTCCATCCTGAAAACTTATAATAATCAAGATGGAGAATTTGAAGCTATCAACAGATATCCGGGTCAGTTAGGAGAACAAGGAGCATTATTCAAATGGTTTAAATACAAATTCCTACCTGGCGGGCGTAATGCACAAAGACCGGTTATGTACATTGATGGAGATGAATCCTTTACAAAAACCGGTATGGAATATATTATCGGAAACGAAGTTTCAATGAAGCGTGAAAAAGATTACGATTTTTACGCAAAATTTGATGCAATTGATAGATTTGTTAAAAATTCACCTGTTATTACTGATGGAGAAGCTCATATAATCAGACAGGATGATGACGGATTCGTTGTATGGCAAATTCAGAAAGAAGGATTGAAAAATTCAATTCTTGTTGCTGCTAACTATAACTCTCCTACAGAAAAATTCTGTGTTGAAGAAAACGGAAACTCTTGGACAGAAGAAAGAGAAGGCAGAGAAGTGTTTGATAAAACTATCGAACTTTCATGCGACTATTCTATTGTTTCTGAATTTAGATTTGATGGAACTGATTATATGGAAGAAAAATTTGTTGCAGCTACAAATTCGCTTTCTTTTGGGAAACTAATGCCTGCAGAATTTAAGTTCTTCACAGTAATAAAATAAATACTACCATTACATAGCATAAAATGGGTAATACTAATTCAAACCAGAATTATATTTACCCCTGGAGTATAATTTACGATTAAGTAAACTACGATTAAGTAATATAGGGATACAACCGGATAGAAATATCCGGCTTTTCTTTGTGCTACGCACGTAGACCTATGGACGGGAAACATATGAAATACTACAAGTTTGTATTAAAATTACAGGTTTCCCTTAATTGTGAAACTACAAACTTTACGTCATTTGCCCCGCACGTAGACCCAGAGTCGATTGACAATCCAGTCAACCTCAAAGTTTTCGCGACCAACTTAAGGCCATTTCCATTTTCTCCTAGCCCTTGAATGTAAACGCTACAACCTTGTCAAAATTTACATGGAGCCAATCATAGTGCGAACTGGTATACTGGTCACAGGTCTGGTTTTCGTAAACATCATTTATTAAGCATAAAGAAGCATTAGTAAGGTTTATATAAGCCTCTCGATTACATTCTTCGCAATCATACACCTGACCAACAATTTGATAATGATTAGTAAGAAGTACAACACGATTGCTGCTGCTAATCTCCATAAGTCTTTTAAATTCTTCTGATTTACTCATTTTTTTAATCCTATACTTGTATTACAAATACAGAATTTATCAAAATAAAAAACGAAGCAATTACCCGATTCTACAGAACCATATCGTTAAAACTCTTCGAATCATCATAATTAAACATATGGATAAATGAATAAAGCATTTTAGCAGAAAACCTTTTAGTTCCGACTTCCAGCATAGTTCTTAATGTCTCTTTATTATTCATCACCATAATATGGGTTCTATTGAATGCAAGATTATCATAAAAATTTGCCACATTAACAATTTGGCTGTACTCTGAAATATAATCGCTTGACAACCCTTTAGGATACCCTGAACCATCATTATTTTCATGATGTTCAAGCGCAACTTTGGCAATATCTTCCGGGAGCTCAAACTCTTCTCTAATCATCTTATAACCAATTACAGGATGATCTTTTACTTCATCCTCATTCATTGTAAGCATTGCCTCTGAATCAGTAAGTTCAATCTTTAACTTGCCGATATCATGCAAAAGTCCTGCTAGTATTACCTGATCAACATTTAATGTAGAGAACTCAAGCTTTTTGGCAATTAAACCTGATATTACAGCAACATTTAAAGGATGACAAAGTTCATACTCTCCTAAAAACCTTATCTTTGAGCCTTTTCCGGATTTTCCTACCTGCTTAAAAACTTCTGTTTTTAAAACGCCTACCAGAGTATTAAGTTTAAAAAGAGCTTCTTCATAATATCCTTGAATTAACAAGTCTAGAATTCTTTTGTAGAAATACTTAATTTTTACCTGAATCTCTGTTTTAACATAAGCATCTTTATTAATAACTGTTTCAAAGTCTGAAGCATCAATGCTTTCATAAGAAAAATTTAATAACTGAGAAGGAGTTCCATTTTCGGCCTCTACTTTACCTTCCGACTCTTCTTCGCTGCCAAATTCTTCTGTGTAAATTTTTACATAGTTTTTCAGCATTATAAGCTTTCCGGGAGTCAAAACCTCGCCGGCTTCTAATATTTTGCCCTTGTTTTCTGTATATAAATCAAACGGCAGTACTTTATAGCTGCTTAATTCTTTATTGGTTACAATTCTCATAATAAGGATTATAACACTTCTCTAGCAAATTTCATACTTTATTTATACTAAATCACCGCTTTCTTCTCGGCGTTTTTCTTTGTAGCTGTATGCTGCATAAATTGTTAATCCGATTAAAAGCCAAACAATAAAGTATAAAGCAGATGTTGCTTTCGCGCTAAATTTACAATACATCAAAGCTGCACAGGTTATAATACCAAGTATCGGAAACCACGGACAGAACGGAACTTTAAAAGGTCTGGGGCGATTTGGTTCTGTTTTTCTTAAAATAAGTACCGCAATACAAATTATAATAAATGATGTAAATGTACCGAAATTACAAAGCTCTGCCGAAATATTTAAATCCATAAACAAAGCACAAACAATTACTATTAATCCGGAAATCCATGTTAGTATATGAGGAGTCTGAAATTTTTTATGGATTTTGTTTAAAGATTTAGGAAGAAAATTATCTCTGCTCATTGCAAAAAGAATTCTCGTTGTACCAAGCTGATAAATTAAAAGCACAGATGTTAATGCGCACAAGGCACCCATTGAAATCAGACCTGCATACCAGTTAATACCAATAAATCTCATTGCGTGTGCCAGCGGGGCCTGAGTATCAATGGCGTTAAGAGGCACAACACCAGTCAAAACGAGTGCTGCACATATGTACAAAATTGTACATAGAGCAAGAGTTCCCATAATTGCTACAGGCAAATCTCTTTGAGGATTTTTTGTTTCTTCCGCAGCAGTTGAAATTGCATCAAACCCGATATATGCAAAGAAGATTACAAACGCACCTGTAAAGATTCCCTCTAAACCATTAGGTGCAAAAGGTGTCCAGTTTTCAGGCTTTACGTAAAAAGAACCCACAACAATAAATGAAAGAATGATAAACATATTCACTCCTACCATAATTGTTGCAACTCTTGTCGATTCCTTAACCCCCTTAACTAACAATATTGTTAAAAGCAAAACAATTGCTATTGCAGGTACGTTTACTGCAACCGGAATATTTAAATTGAACGGCAAATGTATAAAAGGCATAACATCTTGAGGATTCCAATTATACTTATTGCAGATTTCATACATAGTTCTGTAATCATTTCTAAGCCATAACGGCCAGTTTACAATAAATGCCGGCAGTATATGCTTAAACCCTTTCATAAACTGGACAAAGTATCCTGTCCAGGCACTTGCAACAGTAATATTACCAATTGCATACTCCAGCATTAAAATCCAGCCGACCATCCAGGCCATAAATTCACCCATTGTTGCATAGGTATAAGTATACGCACTTCCTGCAACCGGTATCATAGCTGCAATTTCCGAATACGAAAGTGCTGAAAAAACACTTGCTACAGCCGCCAGAATCATTGATATAACAACTGCCGGTCCTGCTCCTGCACCATCTGCACTTCCTGCAATTGCGCTTCCGATAATTGTAAAAATACCTGTACCAACAACCGCACCTATTCCTAGGATTATTAAATCAAATACATTTAAAGTTTTTTTCAGCCCGGAATTTGAACCTTCGTCAATAAGCTCTTGAGGGCTTTTACATTTTAATAAATTATTTAATACCTGCTGTAATTTCATCTTTTCCTGCTATTTCTTTACTTTCAGCTAATATTTCTGCTTTTCTGTTCTTTTTATATCCGTAAGAAGCGTAAATAAGTGCACCCATGATAACCCAGACGATAAACAGTTCTGTTGATAAAACAGCAGCTTCGCCTTTTGCAATTACCATAGAAAATATCATCAAACCTCCGCAGCAAACAATTCCTGCAATTGGAAACCACGGACAGAATGGAACTTTGAAAGGTCTTGGGCGATCCGGATCAACCTTTCTTAAGATTAATATTGCAACACAAACTATAATAAATGATGTAAATGTACCAAAGTTACAAAGAGAAGCTGCCACATTTAAATCCAGAATTAACGTTCCGAGAATTCCTACAACACCTACAGTTATCGTAAGAACGTGAGGAGTTTGGAATTTTGGATGAATTTTCTGGAAAACACGCGGCAGGAAATTATCCCTGCTCATTGCAAAAAGAACTCTTGTTGCAGCCATATGCATTACAAGAAGCACAGAAGTAAGTCCGGCCAGAGAACCGATTGAAATCAATCCTGCAGCCCAGTTCTGATGTACTGCTGTCATTGCATAAGCCATAGGTGCTTTAAATAATCCCTCTGGAATTGCAACTCCGCTTGTTGGCTGCATACCTGTGAGTACAAGAGCAACCATAACATACACAACTGTTGTCACAACAAGAGAGCCGAGAATACCTATTGGTAAATCCTTCTGCGGATTTTTGCATTCTTCCGCAGCAGTTGCCAGAGCATCAAAGCCTATGTATGCAAAAAAGATAATAAATGCACCCATAAAGAGTCCCTCAAAACCGTTTGGAGCAAACGGAGTCCAGTTCTCAGGACGTATATAAAACATTCCGGTAAGTACAAACAAAGCAATGACCCCGAGTTTAACTGCTACCATAATTCCAGCCATCTTAGCAGAATCTTTAGTACCTTTTACAAGTATTGCAGTAGTAATTGCAATCATAATTATAGCCGGAAGATTTATACAGAAAGGAATTCCTGCAAAATGCGGAATTGCAGTATGAGCATCCAAACCGTGATTATTACATATATTTACTGCGGAACGAAAATCATTAACCAGCCATATCGGAGGGTTAACAAACCATGCCGGAAGAATACTCGAAAATCCTTTTATAAATTGTAAAAAGTGATTTGTCCATGCACAGGCAACTGCAATAAAACCGATTGCGTATTCCAGCATCAAAATCCAGCCTACAATCCACGCAGCAAATTCCCCCAGAGTTGCAAAAGTATATGTATAAGCTCCGCCGGCAACCGGTATCATTGTGGCAAATTCTGTATAGCAAAGCGCAGAAAATACACAGGCGATAGCAGCAATTACCATTGAAATAATTAGTGCCGGTCCGGCTCCCGGGCTTGACCCGTCAGCACTTCCAGCAGCTGCGATACCAACAACAGCAAATATTCCGGACCCTATAATTGCTCCTACGCCTAAAATAATTAAATCCCAAACACCTAATGTTTTTTCCAAACCGCCTTTTGCTGCACCGGCCAACGCATCATCTGGATTTTTGCGTGTTATCATTTTTCTCAGAACCTGAGAAATAGGGAAAGAAGAATTACTATTTGCCATCTATCACCTTTCTATTGACTTGTAGTTATGTAAGAGACTCTTATTCTATCTGCACAGCAGAGGGAACCCGAGTTTCTCACGCTGCTGAACATATAACTTAGCGACTGCTGACGCCATTGTTCTTACTCTGTTTATGAAATTGATACGTTCGTCTTTACTGATTACACCCCTTGCATCAAGAAGGTTAAAAGTATGCGAACATTTCAAAACATAATCATATGCAGGCAGTACAAGCTCTGCATTTATACAATTATCGACTTCTTTTTGATATGCGTCAAATAATTTGAACAATCTGTCTGCGTCAGAATATTCAAAGTTATATTTTGATTGTTCTATTTCGTTTTGGAGATAAATGTCACCGTATTTTAAGTTGTTATTCCACATAATGTCAAAAACAGATTCTTTGTTTTGAATATACATGGCAATTCTTTCCAGACCATAAGTAATTTCCAGAGCAACAGGCTTAATTTCCAATCCTCCCACCTGTTGGAAATATGTAAACTGTGTAATCTCCATACCATCAAGCCATACTTCCCAGCCTACACCGGCTGCGCCTAAAGTCGGAGATTCCCAGTTATCTTCTACAAATCTTACATCATGTTTGGACAAATCTATTCCCATAGCTTCCAAACTCTTTAAATATAATTCCTGAGCATTGTCAGGTGATGGTTTCAAAATAACCTGATACTGAAAATAATGTCCTAATCTGTTAGGATTTTCGCCATATCTGGCATCAGTAGGACGTCTGCAAGGTTCAACCATTGCAGTAGACCATGGTTCAGGCCCGAGTGCTCTTAAAAAAGTTGCAGGGTTCATAGTTGAAGCACCTTTTTCGATATCATAAGGCTGCTGGATTATACATCCGTAATCTGACCAAAATCTTGATAAATTTAGTATTAAGTCTTGAAAATTTAACGCCATTTATATTTTTTCCATTCTTCTATTGTACTTTTTACACTTAATAAATTATACACATAAAGGGGGTTAAATGCAAAAAATTTAGACAAATAATGTTAACTTTTGTAAAAACTCATTTTCTTATTATCTAATTAATCCACTTGAAGCTTGTTACGTAATCATTACCGTTAATGTTGCCCTTAATTTCTGCAACGAATTTTCTGTATGCTTTGCTGGATAATTCAATTCCCGGAATTTTATTTATCTGCTCCAGAACTTTTGTATTCTTAGAAAGGTCTACTCCCGGTATGGCATTAAATAAAGTGTTTAATGAAAGGTTTCCTATAGGGCCAAACATTGTAGAAATTTTCTTGGAGAGCAGCCCGTATACTTCCATCTCAGCATTCGCGGTAGAAAAATTATAGTTCCCGCCAATAAACAGACTTAAATCTTCACCTTTTGTTGTGATTTCAATATTTTCTGCAACGCCGTCTTTTATGTTAATTGCACCGGAAATACTTGAAAAATCACCGGTTTTTAACGGGGTAATAATATCAATTACACTGTTTATTGAAATACTTGTTAGCCCGCCTTTAAGAAGATTACCGGCTTTTAATAAATATTCCAGAGAGCCTAATTTAGGCATCCTTCCGTCTTTTACATTAAATGTTGTTTTACCGTTAAGAGTTTTCATACAATTGTCAAAACTTTCACCGACGCAAGAAAGTTTTATATCACCTGTCAAATCTCCATACATTTGATTATTAAGGTCAAATAGTGCATAGCTCAAGTCGTTTGCGTTTATTTCTTTTGCCTTCAAAGATATCGCAGTATGATTGTTTTCAAAATTGTAGTTGAAAGAACCGTTTAAAATACCGCTTGCAATAATGAATTTAAAATTATTTACATTTAATATTTGTTTTTCACTCAAAGAGGCATTAGCTTCAAAATCTTTTGCTACAATATTTCTTAGATGGATTGTATCAGCCTTCATATTTATATCTTTTACGACGAGTGAAGATAAATCCATTCCTTCAAATGTATCAAAAGTCTGCATATTATCAACCTGAGAGAGTTTCAATTTTTCAGTTATATAATTTAAATCTAACAGTTTCGTATTCAAATCTGCTTTTTCAACATAATACGGAATAGTTAATTTATTTTTTAATACCGCATGCACTGTAATATCATTTCCCAGAACTTCACCCTTTGAAGACAGGTCAATACTCTTATCCTTAAATTTGAAAGTGATGTTTTTCATAGTTGTATCAAGGAAAGGGATGTTTGTTTCAAAGATATGGAAATCTCCGATAAGTTTCGGGTTTGAAAGTTTGCCGTTAAAACGCAGGTCAGATGTAAACTGTCCCTGTTTTATATTTGGTTTTCGGAATATTATATTAAATATTCGAGCATCAGTTGGGTTCTGGGTTTTTACGTACAAATCATGAAAAACTAAATCGTCTTTATAAATATCTATTCCGCCTCTTGCTTTAAGCATATTCAATCTGGTGTATCTGCTTCCAAGAGAAGAGATTATTTTGTCATATGAAAATTCTCTTATTCTCAACAGGTTTTGTTTTAATATTTGAGCGTCAAGGTTAAGTACAATTGCATTCTCTATATCGCCAACCGTTGCTCCAAGGTGGTAAATACTTGAATCAGGTGCCATATTTACTTCGCCTTTTACATCAAAATTATCTTTTACACCTCTTGCACGGAGAGAGTATACAATATCACCCTTAATTTTGACAGGATAAATCTGATTTTTATTAATATACTTATCGATAAAATCCTGTTTTGGCTTCGAATTAATGTATATATTGAAGTTCTGTTTATTAAAAATATCATTAACTCCTCCATCTATAAGCAGAGGCATTTCATCCGCAAGCAAATTTAATTTATTAAGCTTGAGCGAATTATTTCTTATTATTAAACTGCCGTTAATTACGTTAATTGGAAGAGCTGCCGGTGTATATACAATACCCACACCGCCAAGATCTGAATAAGCATTTACTCTGTTATTATTTATCCTGCATTTTAAGTTAATCTTACCCTTTTCAAATTTAACTTTCTTAAAATCTTCAGGAACTATTGAATACTTACTTATAAAATTTAAAAGAGTCAGGTCAAAAGATTTTAAATTAACATTCCCGTTTACACGAGGTTTGTCAGAAACATTATCGGCATCCAGATTTACTTCGAAAATGCTGTCAGAATTGACAAAGTTTCCTTTAAGGTTTGAAACTTTAAGTTTATTATTATTCAAAGAAATAATTCCGTTAGAGATTTTGAGTTTATTATCATGTGATACACCGATAATTCTTGCATCAAAATTAACTTTATTATATTCAATCTGGTCTATTTTACCTTTGTAACCTGCCGAAACTTTTAAGAAAATATTTCCTATATCAGATTTGATATCCGAAGCAAGAGGCAGTATATCATTTACATTAAGCCTTGGAATAGAAATTAAAGCATCAACAAGGTTATTTTTTACCACAGCTTTTGCCTGTAGAGGAGATTTTCCTATCAGTGCAGAAACATCTGCATCGGCGTTTGTTCCATCAAACTTAATTAAACCTTTTGTTTTACTTATATTTACACCTTGAACTCCGAATACGTTATCAAGCAGTTCTATTTCCCCTTTAGAAAAAAGATTTCTATTGAATTGGATATCCTCTATATCAAGAATTGAACCGTAGACTTTCAGTTTCAGATTAACAGGGCCTTTGCAGACATCGAGTTTTGGAAGCATTTTCTTTATATCTTCAATCATTGTTGAAGTTTCAATAGCTTTGTATAAATAAGCCAGTTCCTGAGATGATGAAGCTACATCAAAATCAAATTTTCCATATAGATTACAAACGCCGGCAATGCTTATAGGCTTTCCGTTAACCTGCCCGCTTTTTGTTTTAAATTCAGCACTCTGATCATTAAATTTTAATACCGCCTGTGCTTTTTTAAGAACTAAATCAGGTATTTCATTAAAATTGGTCGTAACATTATTGAAATTTAAAAGCCCCCAGACGTGCGGATTTTTGCGGTTTCCTTTCACAATAATATCAATATTTCCATCCCCTTTGACATCCATAATCGGCACCGGCCCTATAAGGAAATTCAATATTTCATGCAACGGAACAACCTTTTCTTCTGCTGTAGCCAAATCAACGTGCTTTGTACTCCATATACGCATATCAGAATATTTAACATTATATAATTCGACTCCGCCTTTTACCCATACACGCTCTATTCCGCCGGCAGGTACCTCAACATCAAAATTAACATACTTGCCTGTGAAATTAAGCTTTACTGTAGCGCCATTTGCGTTTTTAATTGGTTTGATAAGTATACCATTGTTTATGAAGACATCGCCGTTTACTTCCGGCTCATAGATATCTCCTTTTATAGAAAAATTCCCGATTGCATCTCCATAGAACTTATAATGTTTAAGTCTATAAACGTTAAACTCTTCCACAATTATCGGCGGTAAAAGGTTCACGATATCCTCTACACGGGATTTATCCAGGATAACATTAAAGTCTACCATTGTAATTGATTTATCAAGATAGTTTGATATTGCTCCACTCAAGGATGCTTTAATATTCTCTGATTTAACATCAACATATTCAAAGTTAATAACTTTGCTTGTAAGATTAAATTTTGAATTTATATTTAATGTATCAGGCAGAATAATTGATTTTGCACTGTCTTTCATTATTACAGCACAATTATCAAGGACAGCCTGAAGGTTTTTCTTATCTATCCTGACATTAATTATCCCGCGAATATCAGAAAGCCCGTTTGGAAGATATTGTCTTAAATAATCACCTAGAGGTGCAATATCAAAGTTATCAAAAGTAACATCAACAACACTTCTATCGACATCGTTGTTACGCGGAAGATACAGATTTACATTTGCTTGCGAGATTGATCCTTTAATATTGAGTTCGCTCGAAAGATTAAAATTCAATGCCCGCGCGTTTTTCTTAAAATATATATTACGTGCAGTATAAATTACCGGTTCGCTTAATCCCGGCTGATGAATATTAACGGCAAATTCCTCAACATTTAATTCATTAAGCTTTATTTTAGTTTTGTTTAGATTTTTAAAGAAATTTTTATCGAGTTCAAGCTCTTTTTTAAGGACAGAATTAATCTTTATCTCTGAAGCCTGTATTTTATTAATATGCACTTTCCCTGATAAAAGAGGCAGAAGTCTTATTGAAGTTTCAAAATTTTCTATACTGGTAAAATCTTCTGTCTTTTTTGATTTAACCTTTATATTTTTTGCCTTGAAAGAAGCCTTTGGAAGAGGAGTTAAATACAACTGCGGTTTATCCATCTCAATAGTAAAGTCAGAATTTAGAGAAATATTTTCACAGACTTTCGGCAGGAGTTCTGTAAAAATAAACGGAAGCCCTAGAATCCAAAATGCATAAAAGCTCAAAATTATAATTATATATTTATTAAAAACTAGTTTCATTATATTTACATTTATAATAGCAATAAAGTTAACAATTGTAAACTTCGACACTCTTATGCTATAATTTTATCGTGAGAGATTTATTAAAAGTATTAGCAGTTGGGATAGTTATGTTTTTTGCTCCGTTTGTATATGCAGAGGAGTATAAAGTACTGGTTATTCCAGACAATATTGTTACCGAAAACGAAGCTGTCGATGCTTATATTTATAATGCAGCTTCAGAATTTTTCGCCAATGAAGTGATAAATATTCTCAACCAGACTGATTACATTACCTCTCCAACCGTTAGTGAAGAACGAAAACTTTTGAAAAGTAATCCTTCATATATGATACCTGCAAGAAATCTCACTAACAGGTTTAAAACATCTTACAATATTGATTACGTTCAGTTAAAAAAAATAGCAAATAAATCTCAAGCAAGATACGTACTTCTATTGACCTCTGCAATTGATTCAGAAAATTATATTCTCAGACGCACTTTATGGGATTTTCTAAACATTCCGGGTGCAACTGTTGTAGATCCGGCATATAAAATATGCACATACGCAGCACTCGTAGATACACAAAAAAATAACGTACTCTGGTCAAATACTTTTTACAAAACAATAAGTGTTGTGGAAAACAGAATTATTACAAGAGGCCCTTCGCCTCAGACAGAACAACTCCAAAAAATTAGAGATTATTCCAGAATGCTATGTCCTGAAATAGCTCAGAATGTTCAATTAAGAGTTCTTCCGCCGCAGGTTTATGATAAAGAGTCCAACCAGATATACTATGATATGGGTAATTTTGATAATGTGTTTACTAAAAAATACAGAAGATGGCATAAGGAAGGTTCAAAAGACTACGATGCAGCGAAAACGCGTGTTGATGCCAAGATAACAAACACTAAAGAAAAATATCAGCAGTTCAAAGAAGAACGCGCACAAAAAGCTCAGGACAAAAAATTCCAGAAACAGCTGGAAGTTAAAGCTGAACCTGTAACATCAGAACCTGCTGCAGAAGTAATACAGCCTTCTGATAATAATATACACAATATTAATTATAAAAAACCAGTGCTTGAAGATCAGAGTTTATATACTCCAATTGATATCCAAAAGACACGTAAGAATAATCTTTATGGAGAGTTTGATAACTCAAGACCACCGCTTAGAGAGTATAATTATTAACGAAAATCACCATGTCTTGAAACAACTCGTGTGACATAAATCTGCTCGCAAGAACCGCTTCCGTTATTTCCCCGAAAAGATTCCTTATCATTCCGCACTGTACTTGAAATACCTTCTTCCATTCTGCCGTCATTCCCGCGAAATTTATATTTTATAAGATAACCTTCAAGATAAACAATATCTTTTTTGCGAAGTTTTTTTATACCTTTCCTGACATTTTTGTTAGCAGGGCAAAGGTGATTATTTGTAAAAGCGTGATTAATTCCGCCTTCATGTTTAAAATATTTTGACAGATGATTTTGCCAGGCAGAACCGCTATAAGAATAATAAGATACTGTACCAGCCATACGAACTTTTACCGATTTATAAACTTCCTTAAACTTAAAATCGCCAAATCCTATTGAAACATCATAGGGATATACGGCTGCGGCCCACATTTTAGAGGGTCTGTAGTGAATGTCATATACACGGCCGTATATTTTGTAATCTGCAATAGGAGTAATTTCTGCAACACCGCCGCTCACTTCATGTTCAAATGTTTTTCCGTTTTTTATTTCTTGCTGTACAGGTTCCGAAAAAGGTTCCATATCTACGTTTTTAAGCTCTGTATTATCAAAACGAATATGATTAATCAGAACAACCAAAACAACCAGTACAAATATTATTTTAGTTTTGATATCAATCTTAGAAATATCTGTATCATTGTCAAGATATATATTCATATTGCCTACATGCGCTCTGGTGCTGAAACTGCAAGAATATCCAGTGCATTCTTCAATGTTGTTTTGATTGCAATCATTAAAGCAAGTCTTGATTTCATTAAATCTTTGTCATCGCAGATTACGCGGTTAGAATTGTAAAATGAATGAAACTCAGCCGCAAGTTCTTGAACATATCTACAGATTGTGTATACAGTTCTGTTTTCAGCAGAAAGTTTTATTACAGATTTGAACTCTTCAAGCTTTAATATAAGTGCCTTTGCACTGTCTGCTGTTTTTAAAATAATATTTTTATCAAAATTATTTATTAAATCATCAAGTTCAGCTTGAGTCATAGGAGCTTTTACACTCTCTCCAGTTTCAGGGTTAACTCTGTCATTTACTGCGTTTCTAAGGATTGAGCAAACTCTGGCGTACGCATACTGAACATAGAACACAGGGTTTTCATCTGTACTTTTCTTCGCAAGCTCGATATCGAAATCAAGAGTCATATCAATATTTCTCATCTCCATCCAGTAACGTGTCGCATCAATACCTACTTCTTCTATCAAATCGTCAAGAGTAACCATATTTTTACGCTTGCCCATTCTGACTTCTTCGCCATTGATAACCAGGTTAACAAGCTGGCCGAGAAGCACTTCTAATTTATTCGGGTCATAGCCTAAAGCTTCAATAGAAGCTTTAACACGTGCAACATAGCCATGGTGGTCAGCGCCCCAGATATTAATAAGTCTGTCATAGCCGCGGCGAAGTTTATCAATGTGATAAGCAATATCTGCGGTTAAATAAGTATTTGAGCCGTCAGCTTTTTTAATAACTCTGTCTTGATCATCACCAAATTCAGAAGATTTAAACCACATTGCCCCTTCACGCTCATAAAGCATACCTTTTGCCATAAGCTCCTTGTAGCTTTCTTCAACCTTGCCGGATTTGTGCAAATCAAGCTCGGAATAAAAATTATCAAAGTGTACTCTGAATTCCTTCAGCAGAGCTTTCTGGCAGGCTTCCATTTCTTTTTTGGCATAATCAGAAAGAACCTGAACGTCATCTGTTGGTTCATGTTCAGAAAGATATTTTTTTGCAACAGGAATCAAATATTCGCCCGGATAATAATTCTTTCTTTCAATTTCGTCTGTCGGGAAATCAATATTTTCACCCAGTTGCTGCTTAATTCTTATTTTTAAAGAATTACCAAGTTTTTGGATTTGAGAGCCTGCATCGTTGATATAAAATTCCTGATAAACCTCATGTCCGTAGAATTTTAGCAGGTTTGCAAGCGCGCTTCCCATTGCCGCCCAGCGTCCGTGCCCGATGTGGAAAGGACCTGTCGGATTAGCAGACACATATTCAAGCAGGATTTTTTCAACCGGCACGTCTTCCGGCTTGCCGTAATTTTCTTTCTTTTCAAGAATTTCGGCTACAGCTTCTGCAAGAAGAGAATTTTCTATCTTGAAGTTAATAAATCCGCCAACAACTGAAACTGAATAATTTTCCTTAGGAAGCTCTGCAGCAACCGCGTTAGCAATCATAGGCGGGGCAATTTTAGCAGAACGCGCCAGCGAAGAAACATTCACTGCAAAATCACCAAAATCAGAATTTTTAGGCTTTTCAACAATTAAAGAAAACTTTTCATCAGTACCCATCTGACCTAGCTTTCCACACGCAGCCGCTTTTTTTATACCATTTTTAACTTCATTTAAGAAAAAATCTTTTAACATCTTTATCCTCGCTTATCTATTTTTAACAACTAGTATAAGATAAACAGGGTTAAATGTATAGATATTTAGCCAAACACTACTGCGTAAAAACAAAAACTCTTGACAATAGTTAGATATCTAACTATAATATCTTTATGAAAGATTTATTGTCACTTATAGCAAAAATTCACGAAAAAGGAAACCGTTTTATTATTAAAGAATTAAAAAAGAACGGGGCAGCAGAGCTTGCTCCGAGCCATGGTGATATTTTAATATACCTTTATATGAATAAAAAAATGACAATGAAAGATATCGCGCAAAAAATTAACCGCACAAAACCCACAGTAACCGCACTTATTAACAAGCTCGAAAAATTAGGATACCTGAAAAGAGAAGTTTCCAGCCAGGACAATCGATATACAAATATTGTTTTGACTAAAAAGGGAGAAAATTTTAAACCTGTTTTTGAAAAAATTTCGAAAGATTTAAACGAAATGTTATACAAAAATTTATCAGCAGAAGAAGCTGATATTTTAGAAAAACTTTTAAGAAAAATTATATAAAAAATTTTAACATAATAGTTAGACATCAAACAAAAGGAGAGAATTATGACAAACTTTAAAAACGCAGAAATTGGAACTTTAGCTGAAATTGGAGAAAAATACGAGAACGGTAAAGCTTTTTTACATGATTTGCTAGAATTGACAAGCTGTGAAATATCAGTAAATGCTATGACAGCTGGTCTAAAAATTCCTTTTTGTCATAGACATTTTCAAAACGAAGAAATTTATATTTTTCTGAAGGGTGAAGGGACAATTACAGTTGATAATAAAGTTATAGACGTTAAGGAAGGAAGTTGCGTAAAGATAATGCCGAAAGCAGCTAGAACAATTGAAGCCAAAACCGATATGCAATATCTTTGTGTACAAGCTAAAACAAATTCACTTGAACAATTTGGGCTTAAAGATGCAGAACTTTGTTAATTAATCACTCAGCAAGAGCTTCAAGATCTTTTTGGAGCTTACTTAAAACACTTTCAGTTGAATCCTTGTTCAACAAAGTTGACTGAACTGCAGTATTTACAAGAGTGTTAATTTCCTTTTGATTTCTTTTCTGTTTTAACTGCGGGGTTATCCGGTTAATCTGTTTTGCACTTATTGAACGGGCTTTTGCTTCCAGAGCAGAATTATCGTTATAAAAACTATTCTTTAATACATTGGTGTTTGTACCAATAACGTTTGTCATTTTTGCAAGCTCGAGCTGATTTTGCTCATTTGTTAAATACAGACAAAAATCAAGCGCTTCCTTTTTATATTTAGCTCTCAATGGAATTACAAAATTCATGACAGAAAAATCATTTTGACCAACTGGACCTTTAATCTGTTCCATCACATCTGTTTGCTCGTAAACGGATGGTGCATTTTCCTTAATCATAGTAAGAAAATTTGCCCCCCCTTGAAAGAAAACAATTTTACCTGCCATATACTGCTCTAAAGCTTCACGATGAGTAAAAGTAATACTTTCAGGAGGAATAAGATCCTTCTGATACAAATCTTTGAACATTTCAAAAACTTTTTGCGCTTTCGGGTAATCTTCGGCTTCTGATATTCCGTACTTGTTCAAAATTTTAACCATTGTATCGTTTTCAGTTATTGTTGGTAAAAAGGCGTAAGCACCTGTATTTGCTTTTACTTTTTCAGAGATTGAAGCAAGTTCTCGATAAGTTCTCGGGAGTCTTATTATATCAGATTTTTGAAATAATTCTTTATTATAAATAGTTATCGCACTCGTTGCATACCACGGAATTGAGTACAATTTATCATTATATTTAAGAGCATTAATAATTTCAGGATTGAAATCCTGAACAGACTCCTCATCTATCTCTTCCAGAGTCCCTTTTTGAGCTAAAAGAGCTGAGAAATCCGGATTAAGATTAATTAAATCCGGCGGATTATCAGTCATAACTGCTGCAAGAGTTCGTTTTTCACCCTCAGAAAACGGCACATCGACCCATTTTATATGCACATTAGGATGCTCTTTTTCGTATGTCCTGATTACTTTATACATATAATCAGAAAAGTCACCCATCTGCAAAGTCCAGAACGTTACAACTTTTGGCTCATGTTCTTTTCTGATTGAACAAGCGGTAAGTCCTAATACTGATATCATAAGAATAAAAAGTACCAGAAACTTCTTCATCTTATTAGCCCTTTATATCTGAATTAAGGTTCAAATCAATATACTTAAATGTATTAATCAAAATTCCTGGAGGGAAATTATATACATTGTTGCACGGAGTTATTTTGAGAATAGAATTGGAACTGTCAACACCTGCGATTGTTGCAAGATATCTGTTTTTGTTTACCGTAAAAATAACATACCCGTTTGATGTCTGCACCTCATCTATTAAAAACCTGTTTGCAGACAATGATGCAAGTGTAAGATAAAAAAGCTTCTCTTTATTTACTGTAAAAATTTTAGTACAATCCGCAAACATAATATTTTGAGGCATTGTTACAGGCTGGCTGACAGCATTAATCTCAGCCGCAAAACATGGTACAAAAAGCATTAATGTAATTAACAAAAACTTTCTCATAAAATCTCCTATGCTTTTTGCATTTTAGCATATATTTCATTAAACTAACTCATATATTAGTATTAATTTGAAAGTTTTGAAGCTGCATACTCACGAAAAGTTTCTTTTAAAAAAGCATCTCCTTCAATTTCATAAGAAAAATTTGGAATTTTATCACACACATCAATCAGAGGATACATAAAATCTAAATTGCTTCCAGGATCTGTCTGATTGGGATGAACCGGCAGTTCTATACATTCCTTACCTGTGTCTATAATTATTTTTATATTATAAACTCTTGCACTGGTAGAACCTCCCCTTGTAAATAAGCGCGAAATCATTCCCGCCTTAATAATGACTTTAAAACTTTTGATATCAGAAAAGTTAATATTTTTTGCTTTCCTTTCAGAAAAATATGAATATACTAAACGCATCTTGTCATCTGAGATTTGGATGACAGATACATACCCTTTTTTCAGAAACAAATATCTTTTTATGTGTTCTAATACAATATAAAAAGTTATTACAAGACAAAAAATAAGACCAATAGTCCTGTCAACACTTGTTCTTGCAAAAGCAGCATATAAAGCGGTCATTATAATTGATATAACACCGATAAATGAAAAAACTAAGGATAGAAAAGAATGATTTTGTAATACAATTGTAGCTGTCATAGTCAAAATATATCATTTTGGAGAAAAAATGTAAACGGAGGTTTATATGTTGTTAAATCTTCTTCGGAGTGGTATAATTGGCTTAATATATAAGTACAGAGGGAGAAGAATATGTTACAGGAAGCTACAAGAGCTATAAATTCTGCATTTAATAATAGTTTTATAAAAAAATTGAGCCAGTATCTTCACGATTGTGTGCGTGAAGAGGTCAAAAGCTCTACTTTCAGAAATCTTAAAGCTGACAAAGACAACAAATGGATTTTCTTAGATGAAGAAGATACTCTGTTTACCCAAGGTTTGGAATATTTAAGGTTGGAAGGCTCTGACCCGAAACTTACAGAGCTTATGATTCAGTCAGAAACAAGCCAGAAAGATAAATATCTTATTTACGGCTACATGTTTTTGACAGGAAAATCAAAAAGCGGTAAGAAAAACGAATTTTTGACCCCGCTTCTTTATGCACCTTGCAGGCTTGAAAGAAACGGCGTTAATATAAATTGTATGCTGACTGATGAGTTTTTATCCCTGAATACAGGTGCACTCACTGCCTTGATGAAAAAGAATGATGATGAAGATGAAACAGAGCAGCTTCTTGAAGGATTACTTGATGTTGTACCGTCTGTTCCTATTACACAGGAAAAGATGGATATATTTTTAACCACACTTAAATCAATAGTTCCTGATATTGACGTTTCACTAAATCCTGATAACATTATCAAAGAAGACAATATAACAAAAGACTTCTACAATGACGGGGTAAATGAAGGAATAAACTCAGAAAACATTGACGAAATAATCGAGCAGGAAGAAAGAGCTAAAAAATCTGCCATAAAGCTGGATAAAATAAGTTTAACAAAACAGTGCGCAATAATTTTAACCAAGCGCCCTGCTGTAACAGCCGGAGTTTTGCACGAACTTACGCAAATTGCTGAAAAACCGAGCGGAATTTATAGAGAAACTGTTTTAAACCTTATTAATGAAGAGTACACTCAGTCAAAACCGACTGACAGTCAGCAAAAGAGCCTTGCGGACTTCTTTCCGGTAACTCCGCTGTCGCTTTCTGATGCACAGCTTAATGTTGTAAAAAATGTAGAAAATGCAAAGCTTGTATCTGTTTTCGGCCCTCCGGGAACAGGTAAATCACAAACTATAGTTAACCTCGCAGCACATTTAATTGCAAACGGAAAAACTGTTCTTGTTGCATCACGTATGGATAAAGCTGTTGATGTTGTCGCAGAAAGACTTAACGAGCTGGGAGCGCCGTTTTTAGCGCTTAGAGCAGGAAGGCTGAATTACCAGAGAGAGTTATCAATGCAGCTTCAAGACCTGCTTGCAAACAAAGTCGACCTTGATGAAGGGGCTGAAAATTCTATTCTATGCGATGTTTCTGATATGGAAAACTTATTGAAAGCCATATCTGACTTAGAAAAGAAATCAGAAAAAATAATTAAGCTTGAAGAAGAATGGACGGAGGTAAATGGAGAAATTAATCTCCAAAAATCCCAATATGCAAATCCTATGTTTATCAAACACGTTCTTAAGGAAGACGAAATTAATCTTGTAGAAAACTCCATTAAGTCACTTAGCGAAAATATTGAAAAATCAGGTTTTTGGAGCGGGTTAAAAAACATTTCCGCAATCGGAAATCTAAAAAAATGTCTACGCACCAACAGTTTTGATGTTAATAATGAAAATCTTTCAATACTTAGAAATGAATTGGAATTTGCAAAACTTGTATGCAAAGCAAGAAAAATTGAAACTGAAATTCAGACAATCGGAAATATTCACGTTCTGTCTGAACAAATCAGAAACATGAAACAAAAACAGAAACGACTTGCAATTGATATTTTAAAATGCAAACGCAGACAAGCTTTAAAAGGATTAATGCAAGACCCTGTAAAAAGACAGAGATTGTTTGTTCATTCAAAATCCCTTGTTGAGAGGAAGAAAAATCTTCAAAACAGGCTTCTTGAAACAGAAGATTTTAAACCGCTTCTTGAAGCATTCCCTTGCTGGTGTGTTACAACCTACGCTGTTTCAGGTTCTTTACCGATGAAACCGGGACTTTTTGATGTTGTAATCATTGATGAGGCTTCTCAATGCGATATTGCAAGTTGTTTCCCAATTTTATTCAGAGCTAAGAAAGCTGTAGTAGTTGGTGATGATAAACAATTACCTCACCTATCTTTCTTAGAAAAAGCAAAGGAACAGTCATTCCTTTCACAATACGGAATAACTGACAGATATCAGCTTATGTGGCGTTTCAGGACAAATTCAATGTTTGATTTAGCCAATTACTATTCTATGCATCCGGTTCTTCTGGATGAACATTTCAGAAGCCTCCCGCCTATTATTAATTACTCTAACAAAGAATTTTACGGCGGAAGAATTAAGGTCATGAGAAGGAATGACAATTCTAAAAAAGTTCTTGAAACAGTTGTTGTTCCTGACGGCAAAGTAGATTTTGACGCTACAAGAAATCTGCCGGAAATCGAAGCATTGGTAAAAAGATTACATGAAATCGTTATCGAAGATGAAAGGAAAAATCCTGATAATCCTGTATCAATCGGCATAATTTCTCCGTTCAGAGCGCAGGTTGAACAATTAAAGATTTCTGTAAGCAAGGTTCTATCAGAGCACATGATGGAAAAACACCAGATTGAAATCGGTACAGCGCATACTTTTCAGGGTGATGAGAGGGATATTATCCTTATATCGTGGGCTTATGCAAACAACAGTTTCCCGCAGAGTTTAATATTCTTACAGAAACCGAATTTGTTTAACGTCGCAATCACACGTGCACGCTACCAGATGATTAACTTTATTTCAAAAGACCCTAGAGAACTGCCGGAAGGAATTTTGAGGAGCTATTTGGGTTTTGTCGAAGAGTATGAAAACAGGTTTGCTCTGAGCAAGTCTGATGACTTTGATGAAAATATTTATAAAAATTCTTTTGAGAAAGAAGTTGCAAATGCATTTAGAGAATTAGGACACAAAGTAACCTGCGGAGTAGATATTGCCGGATTAAGCGTGGATTTACTCGTTGATGATAAGTTTGTAATTGAATGCGATGGAGTAGAAGATAAAACACCTTGTAAAGTTTCTAATATGAAGAAACAGGCTATTATTGAGCGCTCCGGCTTGAAAGTTTCAAGAATTTCAAAACGTGAATGGGGTTACTCACCAAAAGCCTGCATAGATAGAGTGATTAATAGCAGCTTGTTATAGAACCATATCTCTATGACTCATCATCTCGATTTTTCTTAAATATTCCGGTTAGCTTTTCATCTGGATAAACGTATAAATCATCGTTTTGCTCCAGTGGAAAGATAATAATATTGTTTAGAGGGACATTTTCATTACTTTTCTTATCCTCTTTTTTAGTAAGTTCAATATAATCAAATGAAATTTTCTCAGCTTCATTAACTAATTCTTGGAGTTGTTGGCTTATTTTTTCAATAATAAGAAAATTTTTCTCAAGCTGTTTAAGCTTTTTTTTAGAAGTTTTTGAACAATTCTTTCTAATATATACAACACATTCTAAATTTCCAGACATATGTGTTGCCATTCCAAGCAAGTCATAAAGCTGATTTAATAAAAAATCGTTACACGTTTTAAGATCTTGTTCTTGTTCATCTATCAAAATATACCCCTCCTATCTATCGCGTTCGCGAAAGCGATAAAAGGATTTTATCACTATTATGTTAAGTATGCAAGAGGAAAGAGATTTAAATAAAAAAAAGAAAATTATTCTAGAGGCACTTGCTAAAACTTTAAAGGATTTGAGAGGTACTCAGAGTCAATTTAGATTTTGCAGCGAAAATGATATTAGTATAGATGTAATTAGTAAGTGTGAACGTGCAGTCAAAGATCCTCAATTAACAACATTATGCAAGATTGCTGAAGGTTTTGATTTATCTTTTTCTGAGTTAGCTTTAAGAATAGAGAATAACTTACCTCATAATTTTTTTCTGATAGAAAAATAATTATCACATTCACTTATCCCGTTCGCGAAAGCGAATTGCTTAAAAAAATAATAAAATTCTAGTATGCAAAAGGATATTACAGAAAAGAAAAACTTGATAAAAAGAGCTTTAGCTGCAACCATGAGAGAATGTCGTGGTGAGCAGAGTTTATTCAAATACAGTAGTGAAAATGATATCCCTCTTTCGATTGTTAGTGAAGCTGAGCGGGGGTTAAAAGACCCGCAGTTAACAACAATTTTTAAAATGGCAGAAGCATATTCCTTATCACCAGGAACTTTTGTCGACAAGATTGCTTCCAAATTACCTCCAAAATTCTCTATGATAGATAAATAACAGTTGTATTGATGTTATAATATTACAAATGAAGTATGCTTTAGTTTTAGTGAATATAAAAGGGCTTGGGGTTAAGACTTTTAGCTATCTTATACCTGACGAAATGCGCGAAAAAATTCAAATCGGGCAGGCTGTACTTGTACCGTTCGGACGTCAGGGACTTATTAATGCTTTTATAGTAGGATTTTCTGACTATCTTCCGGGTGATTTTAAAGCAAAAAAGATTAACAAAATCCTCGATGAAACACCGCTATTTTCACTAAAATATTTAAAATTATTAGAATGGGTTGCAAATTATTACTGCACTGATTTTGTTACGGTCTTAAACGCAGCGCTTCCGATGAAATTAATTGAAAAAAATGCCAAAGTTGCATTAGCTGTTTCGCTCTTGAAAGATGATGGAGATGGTTTAACCAAACGCCAGAAAGAAATTCTTGTACTGCTTAAGGAAAAAGGAAAGTGCTCGCTTATTGAATTTGAAGAACTAGCTAAAACAACGCGAACAACAATGAAAAAGCTTGAAGAAAACGGGTTCATAAAAATCGAAGAAGAATATATTTACAGAAACCCGCTCTCAATATTCAAAGATGTTGAAACAGAACCATTGTTTGAGCTTGCTGGAGAGCAAATTACAGCATATGAAGGAATTAAGGGTAAATTAAGGTCGCAAAGCCCGATTTTGCTGCATGGCGTTACTGCCTCCGGGAAAACAGAAGTTTATTTTAAGCTTATAAAAGATGTAATTGATTCTGGCAAAAACGTTCTGTTTCTTGCGCCGGAAATTGCCTTGGCTTCCCAGCTTACCAAGCGTCTAGCGCGAAAGTTCGGGATTAAAGATGTTGCAATCTGGCACAGCAGTATTTCTGACGGTGAAAAATACGATGTTTGGCAAAGACTTTTCAAAAATGAAATAAAAATTCTTGCCGGTGCGCGTTCTGCTGTTTTTGCTCCGCTTCAAAATATCGGATTGATTATAATAGACGAGGAGCACGAAAGTGCTTACAAGCAGACAAATCCGGCGCCGCGCTACGACGCGCGCGTCGTAGCGCGGCGCCTAGCCCAATTCCATCAAGCGCCTTTGCTATTAGGTTCAGCAACACCTGATATTTCTACGTATTATTACGCAAGCAATAATAATAACCTGTTTGAAATGCGCAAAAGATTTAACAATTCACCTCTTGCGCTTCCGCAGGTAATCAATATGCAGGAATACGGCAAGGCATCATATCGCGGAATTATCTCAAAACCTTTGCAAACTGAGATTACAGAAACACTCGAGCGCGGACAGCAGGTTATTTTGCTAATGAACCGCCGGGGCTACTCGACATACACCCAGTGCAAAGCCTGCGGTACTGTAATTGAATGCCCTGACTGTTCTATACCTATGATCTGGCACACAAGCATAAAAAAACTTAAATGCCACTACTGCAACAGAGAAATGTCTTTTCCTGATTTCTGCCCTCAATGCGGCAGCGACGCACTTTCGACTTCCGGCGTAGGAACCCAGAAAATAGAACTTTTAATAAACGAATTATATCCAGATGCACGTGTAGAAAGAATTGACAGCGACATTCTAACAAGAAAAAACGCACACATTGAGCTTTTAAATAAATTTCAAAACAAAGAAATTGATATCCTTGTCGGTACCCAGATGATAGCTAAAGGACTCGACAACCCGAATGTAACGCTCGTTGGTGTACTAAGTGCCGATTCCGGCTTTAACATACCTGATTTCAGAGCCTCAGAAAGAGGTTTCCAGCTCCTCACACAGGTTGCAGGACGCGCAGGAAGAGGGGAGTTTAAAGGCAAAGTTTTATTCCAAACCTACAATCCTGATTATTACGCATTCCAGACTGCAAAATCGCAAAATTACGAAAAATTCTTTGAAACAGAGATTAAAGCGCGGCAAGAATTTGATTACCCTCCATTCAGCCAGATTATCCGCTTAATTTTATCTTCACAAAACAACTTCCGCGCAGAAAAATCTGCTATGGAAATTGCTCTAAGATTAAATACTATGACTGATAAGTTCGGATTTACAGAGTATCTGGAAACTCTCGGTCCAACACCTTGTGTCATTGAAAAACTCAACGGATTTTACCGTTTCCAAATTTTAATCAAAAATAAATTATCACAAAAAGGGCACGATTTTGTGTCAAAATTCTTGAGTAAAATAGCTATTCCAAAAGACATTCGCCTCGCAATCGATGTTGACCCGCTGGACATTTTGTAACAATTTCTTAACTTATCCTAAAGTTTTCTCTAAAAATGCCGTTATACATGATGGTTGTATGTATTAAGGAGAAAATATTATGCCAATACCAGATTACAGCGATTTAAAAATGAACATGAGCGGACTTAACAGATTTTTTAATGATCAAGGTATAAAAATCAGCTCGGAAGAAAGTTCGAAACTTAACACTATTTTTAATGAGTGTGATACAGAAAATGCAAAAGGTGAGAAAAAGCAAGACGGTGAATTAACCGGTCAGGAAAGAAGCAAATTTCTTGCAAGAATTAAATCTGCCGCCCCTAAACTGTATCAAAAAGTTGTTGATTTTTACACAGCCGTAGATGTTGCAGAAGACTTGCAAAAAACTCAAGAAGAAACCAAAAAAGATCTTGAAAAGACCCAAAACGAAAGTAAGGCCGAAAATACCGGAGAAAAAATTAAAAACAGCATGAAGCAATTTGGTCTTGAATAAAACGAACTCCCTGTGTTCTCACAGGGAGTTCGTTCATATTAGTTATATCAAATAACTTACACGTTAGCAGTTGCTCTAGGACCTGCATTAACGATTTCAGCAGGCATATTAGGATATTTGCTTGAGAAGTTATCAGCAAACATTTGAGCAAGCTTGTTAGCAGCTGCATCATAAGCAGCTTTATCAGCCCACATACCGCGAGCATCAAGCATTTCATCCGGAACATTCGGACAAGATGTAGGATAATCAACATTGAATACATCATGATGTTTGAATTCAACATTATCGAATGATCCGTTTAACGCAGCTGTTACCATAGCACGGGTATATGCTAATTTCATACGTTTAGCACCAGAAGCAGCAGAACCGCCAGCCCAGCCGGTGTTAACTAAGTATACTTTAGTACCATATTTTTCAAGTTTTTCACCTAACATTTGAGCATAAACTGATGCATCCATTGGCATGAATGGTTCGCCGAACAATGTAGAGAATGTTGGCTGCGGTTCAGTAACGCCTCTTTCAGTACCTGCTAATTTAGATGTGAAACCGGTTACAAAGTGGTACATTGCAGCATTCTTATCAAGTCTTGAGATTGGAGGTAATACACCAAATGCGTCAGCTGTTAAGAATACAACAACTTTTGGAATACCACCCTTAGAAGGGATTTGAGCATTGTCTATGTAGTTAATAGGATAACCAACACGAGTATTTTCTGTCAATGAACCATCATTGAAATCAAATTCTCTTGTTTCTGGATCCATAACAACGTTTTCTACTAATGAACCAAATCTAATAGCGTTAAAAATTTCAGGTTCATGTTCAGCAGAAAGGTTGATACATTTTGCATAGCATCCGCCTTCAAAGTTAAATACGCCATCAGGTGACCAGCCGTGTTCGTCATCACCGATTAACTTACGGTTAGGATCTGCTGATAATGTAGTCTTACCTGTTCCAGAAAGACCGAAGAATACAGCTGTTTCTCCTGTAGCTGGGTCCATATTTGCAGAACAGTGCATAGGAAGAACATTTTTCTTAGTCATTACATAGTTCATAGTTGCGAATACAGATTTTTTTATTTCACCAGCATATCTAGAACCACAGATAATGATTTCATGAGCTTCATAATCAATTGCAATGCAAGCTTCTGAGTTTACACCATCAACTTCCGGATCACATTTGAAACCAGGAGCACAAAGGATTGTGTAATCAGGTTCACCGTAGCTGGATAATTCTTCAGCAGTTGGTCTGATTAATAACTGGTGAATGAACAAGTTTTGGCTTGCTAATTCATTAATTACTCTGAATTTTTGAGTATAAGTTTTGTCTGCACCTGCAAAACCATCAAAAATGAAAATTTCTCTGTTTTGTAAGTATGCAGCGATTTTGCCCTTGATAGCATTAAATTTTTCTCTGCTGATTGGGCGGTTTACCTTGCCCCATGCAATTTCATTGTGGATAGATTCTGTATCAACAATAAATTTATCCTTAGGTGAACGGCCGGTGTATTTGCCTGTTGTTACAACTAAAGCACCGGTGTTGCTTAAAGAACCTTCACCTAAACGTAATGCAGCTTCTGTCAATTGAGCAGGAGTCAAATTGCGATAAACTGCTTTTGGTCCGATAATACCAAATTTTTCAATTCCATATGTTTCCATAGATTAGCTTCCTCCTTTTTTAAAGCATTTTCTCTATACAAAATAAGCGTATTACAAACACTTGCAAAAATCAACAATTTTAACCGTAAAAACCTATAGTTATTATTTTACAGACATGCTCATGAGCTGCTCGCGTTTTTTGCGGACATCTGGATTTTTCAGGTAATCTTCATAGTTCATCTGATAATTTAAATAACCATTTGGCGTGATTTCAATTATTCTTGTTGCAACAGTGTTTATGAACTGGTAATCCTGAGAAGTAAATAGAACAGTTCCGGTATAATCAATTAATGCATTATTCAATGATGTAATTGCCTCCAAATCGAGATGGTTCGTAGGCTCATCAAACAAGAGTACGTTCGCTTCCTCAATCATGGTTTTTGCAAACATGCACCGAACTTTTTCCCCTCCTGATAATACATTTACCGCCTTCTCTGCATCTTCGCCAGAGAAAAGCATTCTACCCAGATAACCTCTTAAGAAACTTACATGCTGTTCTTCTGAATACTGTGCAAGCCACTGAATAAGATTTTTATCTGTTTTAAAGAAGTCATTATTATCTTTTGGACAATAAGAATGTGTCGCAGTTACACCCCAGTTTACAGAACCTTCATCAGGTTCTATTTTGCCTTCTAAAATTTCAAAAAGCGTAGTTACAGCAAGCTGGTTTTGAGAAATAAAAGCAATCTTTTCACCTTGCCTTACATCAAACGAAAGAGCCTTAATTAAGCGCTCGCCATTCACCTCTTTTTTCAGTCCTGTAACAGTAAGAACATCTTTTCCAGGTATTTTTGAGAATTTAAAATTAATGCTCGGATATTTTCTTGTTGAAGGTTTAATATCTTCCAGCGTTAATTTTTCAAGCATGTTCTTTCTAGAAGTTGCCTGTTTTGCCTTAGACGCGTTTGCGCTAAATCTTGCAATGAACTTTCTAAACTCTTCTGCTTTTTCTTCTAATTTCTTATTGCGCTCTTCTTTCTGCTTCATAATTAATGCACTTGCCTGAGTCCAGAAAGAATAGTTTCCGGTATAAAGCTGAATATTTCTAAAATCAATATCAGCAATATGTGTACAAATTCTATCTAAAAATTTTCTATCGTGCGAAACAACAATTACAGTATTTGGGAAATCAATCAAAAAATCCTCAAGCCACGTTATTGTTGCCAAATCGAGGTGGTTTGTCGGTTCGTCCAGAAGCAGAATATCAGGAGTTCCAAATAGAGCCTGTGCAAGAAGCACTCTTACCTTTTCACTGCCTGATAAATCCTTCATCAAAGAATAATGAAGTTCCTGCGGAATCCCGAGGTCATTTAATAAAGACGAAGCATTAGGCTCTGCCTGCCAGCCGTCCATTTCTGCAAACTCTGTTTCAAGGTGCGCTACACGAATACCATCCTCATCATTGAAATCAGGCTTCATATAAAGGGCATCTTTCTCTTTCATTACATCATAAAGATGCTTATGCCCCATTATAACAGTATCAATTGCAGTATAATCGTCAAACTCAAAATGGTTTTGCTTCAATACCGCAATTCTTTGCCCTTTTTTAATATGTACAGAGCCGCTTGTCGGTTCTAAATCACCTGACAGAACCTTTAAAAATGTACTTTTACCTGCACCGTTAGCTCCAATAAGCCCGTAACAATTACCTGGAGCAAATTTTATATTTACGTTTTCAAATAATGCTTCTTTTCCGAAGCGAACTGTTAAATTTTCTGTCGTAATCATAATAATATGATTTTAACATAAAAAAACGGGCTGTGCCCGTTTTTTAACTGTTTTGTAATCCTCTTTTGAATTCTTCCGGTCTGCTTGACCTTGCAAGAGCATCTTCCAGAGTAATTTTCTTTCTCATATACAAATCTCTGAGAGACATTTCCAGAGTCTGCATACCGAAACCTGAGTTTGTCTGCATTGTTGAATAAATTTGCGCTGCTTTTGCTTCACGAATAAGGTTTGCAATAGCAGGAATAACAAGCATAACTTCCTGAGCCATAACACGACCGCTCTTAGTACCATCTGCCTGCAGAAGAGGTAATAGAGTTTGTGAGAATACAGCTACTAATGAGTTAGAAAGCTGTACACGTACCTGCTGCTGCTGACCTTCAGGGAATACATCGATAATACGGTCAATTGTTTGAGAAGCAGAAGACGTGTGCAATGTACCAAATACCAAGTGACCCGTTTCTGCAGCTGTCAAGGCTAATCTAATTGTATCCAAGTCACGCATCTCACCAACCAGAATAATATCAGGGTCTTCACGAAGTGCTGATTTAAGAGCGTTAGCAAAACTTCTTGTATCTTGCCCCAGTTCTCTCTGGTGAATGATAGAACGTTTTGACGGGTGAATAAATTCGATAGGGTCTTCAATTGTCAAAATATGTTCTGAACGTGTTTCGTTAATATAATTAATCATCGCTGCAAGCGTTGTTGATTTACCTGAACCTGTAGGACCTGTAACAAGAACCAATCCGCGCGGTTTTTCAGCGATTTTTCTAACTGTATCAGATAGACCTAATTCTTTAAAAGAAGGTACTTTTGAAGCAATTACACGGAATGCAGCCGCATAATTGCCTCTATCTTTGTAAATATTAACCCTGAAACGGCTTAACCCTTGAATACCGTATGAGAAGTCAAGTTCCCAGTCTTGCTCTAGTTTACGTCTTTGCTCTTTGTTAAGCATAGGGAACAAAAGCAATTCTACTTCTTCCGGTTTAAGAGCCGGAACATCCATTCTCTGAAGGTTGCCGTCTATACGCACAACCGGAGGTAAACCTGCAGAAATGTGTAAGTCAGATCCTCTCTGTTTTACAACAACTTCCAAATATTTTTCTATAAGCATTAAAAAGCCCTCATTTTCTTTTATACAGGATAAATTAATTTTATTCTCTTTACCCGTTAAGCACTCTTATACACAAAAAGATTAGCATAAAAAATGTTTTTTGTAAAGAAATATCTCGTATATTTGAATGAAATTTTTTATGAATAATTTTTATTTATCATTTCTAAAATATTTTTTATATTTTTTTTGGCAGGTTCTGATAAAGTAACTAATATATTCATAATTTCGTAATCAATGGTATCGTATTTTACACTATTTGAACCCAAAAATCTAAACAAAAAATCCGGCTCTATACCGCCTTTTTCTATCATTGTACATATTGTCATGAAACCTGGATAAGTCTTTCCATTTTCTATATTTGATAAATTAGCCTGTTCCAGGTCGGTTAATGAACAAAACTGTTCCTGAGTTAAATTCCGGCTGTTTCTATACGATTTAACCCTTAACCCAAACTCTTTTTTTGCTGTTTCTAAGTCCATATTTATAATTCTATTTGATTACAATATAATTTGTTATATTCCATAAGGCATTTAATTGACTATTTATGTTTCGCATGATAATATGAGCTAAAATTTTTGTTTTTTAACACGAAAGGAAGAACTGATATGAAAAAAGGATTTACACTTGCAGAGGCACTCGCAACATTATCAATCATCTGCATAATTGCAACTGTTACACTTCCGGGCTTGAACAGTAAGCATCAAGAAATGGAAACGATTTTAAGGTTAAAAAAAGCATATATCACCTTGAATGACGCGTATGAACAGGGCTTTGCCGAACACGGAAGTCCCGTAAAATGGGAGTTGAATGATGTTTCTGATTACGCTACAAACGAAGATTATGAAGGCTCCCAAAATATGTATAATGCCTTTGGAGTTTATATAAAGAAAAAGAAAGATTGTCAGGGGAAAAGCGGATGCTTTGCAGATAAATATTTCTTTTCAAACGGTGCAGAACGGACAGATGATTTAAATACAGCACCGCATCGTTATAAAATTATTACAAACGATAATATGTCAATGGCTTTCCATGCATATTCGCATGACTGTTCCAGAGTTCAAGAAGCAGGAGATATAAGAACAATATGCGGATTGGTTTTTGTTGATATTAACGGACCGAACAAAGGTAAAAATATGATGGGAGATGATTTATTTGTGTTTTACTTAGCAGAAGATGGCATTTTCCCACAAGGAGCTGCTACAGATACCTGCTTATACTCGGACTGTATGGCAAAGGGTGAGCACTGTACTAAATGGGTCATTGAAAATGAGAATAGAGACTATTTAAAATGTAAAGACTTATCATGGAGCGGTAAAACAAAGTGTAACAAATAAAAAAAAGACTTCTGTATAAGAAGTCTTTTTTTTAAGTTATTGCCTTAAATATTCATTAATTGCTTTAGCAGCTTTCTTACCTGCACCCATTGCATTAATCGCATTTGAAGTTCCAACAGGCGCAACGTCGCCTCCAGCAAAAATTGCAGGAATTGATGTTTCGCGAGTTTCAGGATTAACGGTAAAATAACCTTTTGAATCAACTTCAAAATCAAGCCCGTCTAAGTGTGCAGATTTTTGGATAATAGGATTAGGACCCGTTCCAAGTGCAACGATAACAGAGTCAACATCTAAATCAGTATATCGTCCTGTACCTACAGGTTTTCTTCTGCCGGACTCATCTGGTTCACCAAGTTCCATTATTTCAAATTTCATGCCGGCAGCATAACCGTCTTTATTATATATTTCAACAGGAGCGTGAAGGAATTGGAAAATAACACCTTCTTCTTTTGCATGTCTAATTTCCTCAAGACGCGCAGGAAGTTCAGCCTCTGTTCTTCTATAAACAATATAAACTTTCTCAAAACCTACTCTTACAGCAGTTCTTGCGGCATCCATTGCTACATTTCCGCCTCCGATTATAGCAGCAGCTTTACCAACTCTTAGAGGCGTTACAGCATCTTTACCGTCTGCCCCCATAAGATTAACTCTTGTCAAAAATTCATTTGCAGAATAAACACCATTAAGGTTCTCACCCGGTATATTCATCATCTTAGGAAGCCCGGCACCGGAGCAGATAAATATTGCATCATAGCCGTCTTCTTTTAGCTGTTTTAATGTTATTGATTTTCCGACAATAACATTTTTCTCAAATTTAACTCCCATATCTTTCAAATTTTTAATTTCTCTATCAAGAACTGTTCTTGGAAGCCTGAATGGAGGAATTCCATATCTAAGAACCCCGCCGAACTGATGCAGAGCTTCAAATATTGTAACCTCGTGGCCGGCTTTACGTAAGTCTGATGCTGCTGTTATACCTGCACATCCGGAACCTACGATTGCAACTTTTTTACCCGTAGGGACAATCTCTACATTTTTTGCAGAAGTATTATCACCCACGTATCTTTCGAGAGCACCAATTGCAACAGCTTCACCTTTTATACCAAGAATACAGTTTCCTTCGCACTGTCTTTCCTGAGGGCAAACCCTGCCGCATACAGACGGAAGCATACTTGTTTCTCTGATAATATCTCCGGCTGCCTCCAGATTATCTTCTTTTAAGGCTTTAATAAATTCCGGAATATTAATGTTTACAGGACATCCTTTTACACAACGTGGATTTTTACAGCTCAAGCATCGTGAAGCTTCTTCTTTAACCTGTTCAGCCGTTAGATTTTCTTCAACAGGAAGAAAATTGTGACGGCGTTCTAATTTATCCTGTTCTTTTGGTCGCTGACGCATAGACTAACTCTCCTTAAGTGAAATTGTACATCACTAGTAATATCATACCAAAAATAGTAAAAAAGTCTATGAGGGATAGTTTAGATTACAATACTTGCAGCACTCGGCTGCGCTTGCTGGGCATTACAACAATTGCATTGCTATAGCCGGTGTCTGGTTTGCTGTAGCTAGCAAAGTTGCACTCGCCTGCTGTAAAATTTGATTTCTAATATACGCACTTGATTCTTCTGCAATATCTGCATCACGAATGGTTGATTGTGTTGAGGTCAGATTATCGATATGTACACCAATAGTTTCAAGTGCAGACTCAAGACGATTATAGGCAGAGCCAAATTCTGTCTGGCGTTGGTTAATTTTTGCCATCAATTCATCTATTTGATTAAGAGCTTTTCTTGCACTTTCTGAATCTGAGATTTCAATTGATAAATCTAGTGTAAACTCCAAATCAAAACTCATTTGGGAAGAATCGCCGGAAGCTATGCCTATTTGAAAGGTTATGATATTCGGTAAAACCGGCCGGGCGATCTTATAATCACTTATCAAAGTACTTTCATCAAAACCAGCTTTATTCAATCCAATAGCTGGTAAACCCGGGTTTATTGATGCATCATAGCCGCAATCTGTAATAGTGCCATCAGCTGAGCTTCTATAGCACCCTATTAAGCTTCCCGCATATTTTATACCTTGAACTTTACTTAATGAGTAACAATTTTTCACATCTCCATATGTATCTCCTATCAAGCCTCCAACGTAATTATTACCTGTAACAAATCCTGTAGAAAAAGAGTCGTACATGTAACTACAATGATCTCCAATAATCCCTCCAACATAACTTCTTCCTGTTACTTTTGAATTAGAATGACAATTTCTTATACCAGCAAAGCCATGCCCAATAATCCCTCCAATATAATTAGTTCCAACTACGTCGCAAGATGTATAGCAATTAGTTGCTGGAAAGTTAACTCCATCTAATTTCCCAATTACTCCTCCAACATAATAATCTCCAGAAACAGCTCCAGTTACATAGCAATTGTCAATATATACTGCACCACCACCAATAAGACCACCAGTATAATTATAACCTTTAACATTAACATTTTCTAAGCCCACATTTGAATAAGATGTTCTACCATCTCCCCACCCAAACAGCCCCTGATATTGTTTTGTTGGTTCATTAATCGTAAGATTACTTATAACGTATCCATTGCCGTTAAATTCACCTGCGAAACGATTATCGTATGTCCCTACAGCAGTCCAATCATATCCGGCAAGATCGATATCATTCATCAAAATGTATTTGCCGGATAAGTTATCTTGCATAGCTTGAAGTTCATCTGCGGTTTTGATTAGCGTATAACCCTGTGCAAGAGCTTCTTCTTCACTTAAACGTACGACTTCCTTGATAAACTTACTTTCTGATTCCTTTTCTGGTGTCTGAAAAAGCTGTATACCATTGTAATTTGAATTTTGAATTATGCGCTGCCCCTCTGCAAGCCTTCCATCAACTTCTGACTGAATTGCTCTTAACGATTCTCCGCTATATGTTCCGTTTGCAGCTTGTTCTGCAAGATTACGGATGCGGCTTAAGTGACTGGATATCAAATCCAAATTTTCCATTGCACTTGTCATCATATCCAGCCCCATAGAAGCATTGTCCTGAGCTGCGTAATATGACGACAATTTACTTGAGAGCTTTGTATTTATTGCATAATTAGCAGCATTGTCTTTCGCATGGTTTATCTTAAAACCAGTCGTCATGCGCTCGATTGCTGTATTTAATCCGTTGGTTGATGCTTTTAAACCGGATTGGACTATTAAGCTTGATAGATTGGTGTTAATTTTCATTTTAACACCTCACTTAAAAGCCCTAATAAACTAGAGTATTTTACCCCCCCCCCCTACAGCCGTAAGGGTTTCAGGAGTATTACTTGCACCTGATTTAAACATATCCATATATAATATATTCCACATTTAATGATTTTATAACACTTTATTGCAAAATCGTTACAAATCAAAAATCTTTTATTGTATAATGGACTTATGAAAAACATTATTTTTATCTTTGGAACCCGTCCGGAAATTATTAAGCTTGCACCTGTGATACTTGAACTAAAAAAGTATCCAGAGGATTACAATGTTATTATATGCAACACTGAACAGCAAAAAGAGCTATCAAACCAGACTCTTGCATATTTCGGTCTTAAAGCTGATATTAACCTTGATTGTATGAGAGAAAATCAGTCGCTCTCGTCCGTTCAGGCTAGAATTTTAACAAGTCTAGATAAAGTTTTTTGCGAACGGGAAATTGATGCTACAATCGTTCAAGGCGATACAATGACAGTACTTTGCGGAGCTCTTACCAGCTTTTATCATAAAATTCCTGTTTACCATGTGGAAGCCGGACTTCGTTCTTATGACATTTATGAGCCGTTTCCGGAAGAAGTTATGCGTCAGATGACTTCACGTGTTGCAGCACTTCATTTTGCACCAACGGGAGTAAATAAAGATGCTTTGTTAAAAGAAGGTATTGATACCGATAAAATTCACGTTGTCGGAAATACTGTAATTGACGCGCTTTTCTGCCTATCAAAAGACGTAATCGAAAATTCAAAAAAATTCTTTGAAGATAAAAATATACAGATTGATGACAAATTAGTTCTAATTACAGCACACAGACGCGAAAACCACGGTGAGCGCATTGACAGAATTATTGATGCAATATCTTTTCTGGCAAAAAAATATACTGACCATACTTTTGTAATTCCGGTTCATCCAAATCCGAATGTCAGAAATAAAATATATGATAGATTAGAAGCATTTGCTAACATTCATCTGCTTCCGCCATTAGATTATCCAAACCTTGTATATTTGCAAAAGCATGCAAAGTTAATACTCACTGATTCCGGAGGAATACAGGAAGAAGCTCCGTCTTTTGCCTGCCCTACTCTTGTTATGAGATACGAAACCGAAAGAAAAGAAGGAATTGAGGCTGGAGTGTCAAAGCTTGTAGGCGCAGATTATGACAAAATTCTTAAAGAAAGTGAAAAAATTCTCACATCTTCTAAAGCAGAAACAAGACTCAAAGCACAAAATCCATACGGTGACGGAACGGCCTCAAAACAAATAGAAGAAATTATCCGTAAATGTCTATTGAACGCGTAAAAAAATATTTTAAACGGTTTGGAATATCTGGCCGGATAAAAGAACTCGATTCTTCCAGTGCAACTGTTGAACTCGCGGCTTAGGCTCTTAATTGTGAACCGGAAAGAATTGCTAAAACATTAGCTTTTAATGTTAATGAACAAATAGTTTTAATAGTAACCGCAGGTGATGCAAAAATTGATAACCATAAGTACAAAACAGTCTTCGGTCTAAAAGCTAAAATGCTTTCTCCAGAGATGGTTGAAAATCTGGTAGGACACGCTGTTGGCGGTGTTTGTCCCTTTGGGATAAACGAAAACATTGCTGTTTATCTTGACGTTTCACTTAAAAGATTTAAAACAGTTTTTCCTGCCTGCGGAAGTTCTAACAGCGCAATAGAACTTTCTCTCGAAGAATTAGAAAAGTATTCAGGATTTAGCCGCTGGATTGATGTGTGTAAAGAAAGAATCTTACAATAACAAATGCGAATTGTATTACATGAAAAATTTTTACCGGAAGCCCGTCTGCCTTTCAGCATAGTGAAGGGTTCTGTGAAAAGCCGGAAAATTATGGCTGAAAAACAGTTCAAAAACTTTTATAAAGAAATTAATCATTATTGGAATGGTAAATACTGTTCTGTTGATATTTTACGCGAAACATTAGATAAACAGCTCTATCCAAATAAAATTAATTACGTAATTCTAAACGAAGAAAATCAAAAATTTGCAGGAAGCCATGGATGCTCGGTAAAAGTTACTCCGGGAGAAAATGGAGAGCTAAATCTAAATCATACCGGATATAAATTTCTCTTGCCGCTTGATAGTACAAAAAATAATATTCTGAACAAGTATACTGCTCTCCACGAAGCAAGACATTTTTTTGACCACTTGTATAATCCAAAATATAGTTTAATAAGATGCGGGAAATCTATTAACCATGAACAATCTAAAGAGGATTACGAAAAGTTACATGAACTCTTTCTTACGGATTTAAATAAACCAATCAAGATGAAAAGTTTTAAAAATGATACCGAAATCATACTCAAACGTATTCCGAATGATGTTTTAATAGACGGACTGCAAAATATACGAAATGCACTTCAAACAGAAATCAATGCGTACAAAGAAGAAATTAAATGTTTGATGAAAGATTACAAATTCCTCGACGCACTTACTCTAAAGTTATTCTTGAATACAAACTGCAAATTTAAAGCTAAACTAAAGTATACAAATCAAAAACTTAAAGAATTAATATGCATTGAAAGACAGGCTCTACGAAATCAACGCCATCAATAAAAGCATTACTGCAGAAATAAAAGAACAAACCCCTACAAATTTCCAGAATAATGATACTCCGCTTTTATCTTTCTTTGTAGCCATTTTGTACGATTGAATTTTTTGCTTGTGTTCACTTTTTGGCTTAGATTTTGACTTTTCTTCAAGGTATCTGTCTGAAAGGGATTTTTTAGATTTTACACCTGTTACCAGAAGTTCTGTATCATATCTAAGTTTCAAAAGCTTGGAACCAGCACCGTTAGAATATACACAATAATTAATTGCAACTTCAAAAGCCCTCTGTAAGCATTCTAGCGCCTCAATACCATCTTTATGCACTTTAACAGAATGAGCAGAATTATTACCGTGTTTCTTTAAAAAATATAGGTCGTCTATAAACTCTCTTTCTTGCTCCTCGCCTGTTATATTATCCTTAAGCGTAGCCAGCATATCGTCAAAAGTGCGTTCGGTCCTGCGTCTGCTGCCAAGAACATTTCTGCATATATGTTCTCCGAAGCGCCTTGTCTGAACCATACATTGTTCAAAATATTCATCGCGGTACAGCATCTCTGCTTCGTTTATTATTGTATATAGATTCTTGTCTATTTTCTTTAAAAAATCAAAATTCGTTGTCATAAGTTTATATGATAAATGAGATAAAAAATTATTGCAATGGAATAAATGCAAGACTAGCGAAAAGAGCTAGTCAATTAATAAAAAAACTCTTCCAACCGCTGCCTCAATTTTGTGCAGGTTTTTAGTTGGCAAGCCTTAAACCGACTGTTCCAAGAATAATCAATAATATAGATGCTATTTTTAATAGACTAACTGATTCATGTAAAAATACAATTCCAATTATACTAATTAATAATATTCCTAAAGAACACCAAATTGCATAACCAACACTCATATCTATCGTTTTTAACGCAAAAGAAAGGAATGAAAAACAAAGAATATATGAAATTATTGTTAGAATTGAAGGCAATAAAACAGAAAAACCGTTTGATAATTTCATTCCTGTTGTACCTATTGTTTCAAAAATAATTGCAAGTAATAAATATAACCAACTCATAAAATCCTCCTTTTTTAATAAGATAGCAATTTATAAGTAAGAATAAAACATTTTTTCAAATGTTGAAAATTTTTAAAATATGTGCGCAAAATAATATAACGATTGGCCTTTTAAATCTGTATTAAAAAAGAGGGTTCTAAAACCCTCTTAAAATGGCGGAAAGAACGGGTTTTATATCGAACCATTTATTGCAACATTAAAATTGCAGTTAATTAATAAAGATAGTACAAAACAAGTTTATACGTTAAATCAATGGGCTTTAAATATATAGCTTAAATTTAAAATCCTATAAATGGATTATGACTTTAAATACCATAAATAGTTTAATTGTTATAATATAGGAGAGTTGTGGCATGGAAGAGAGAAGAGAAGGTTTTTATATAGAATTATTAGACTTGTTGAAACAAGACCCTGAAAATAGATTTTATTCAGAAAATGGAAAAGACCTACTCAGAAATAAATTATATGAATGTGCTATGAAGATGGATAAAGACTTAATTAAGTTACTTTTATCCAATGAAAGAATTAAAAACAAGTTTTTTACTGATGTGGATGGATTGCTTGTCTTTGATAAAACAGCTTTTGGATGGGCGATTAATAACAAAGCCTTTTTAAACGATTCATATACAAGATTTAAGAATACTATCGGTTTAATTGACAGCAACGAACAGTTTATCTCTTCTAAAAACGATGTTGTATTATCCTTCCCATATAAAGATTGTGTTTTAGAAGGTGGGCAGACAAAAGAAGACCAAAAAAGAGATGAAATATACTATAACGAACTATTAGCTCCTGATGATGTCGATAGATTATTAGCTCCTAAAGTTTTTACTAATGCTAAAAGATATACAAAAGATGGTGAAGAAGTAATAACTTCCTTCAATGATAATAACAATTTAATTATTAAAGGTAATAATTTGTTAGCATTATCATCAATATTGAAACGATATGAAGGCAAAGTTAAATGTATTTACATTGACCCACCTTACAATACAGGTTCCGACAGCTTTAAGTATAATGACAACTTTAATCATTCAACTTGGCTTATATTTATGAGAAATCGATTAAAACTTGCTTATAAATTACTCAAATCCGATGGCTATTTATTTGTTCAATGTGATGATAACGAACAAGCTTATTTAAGAGTTTTAATTGATGAAATATTTAATAAAGATAATTTTATTAATGTCGTTACTGTAAAAACAAAAATAGGTGGGGTATCTGGAAGTTCTGAGGGTAAAAGCTTAAAGGATGCAACTGAATTTATTAATATTTATGCAAAAAACAAGTCTGAAAGCCTGTTAAACCTTATTTATGTAAAGACCCCATTAAATAAATATATACAACAATATCAAGATGATGGTAAAAGTTGGAAATACACATCCATTATAACAAATATGTCTGGAAAAAAGAAAGTTAAAGAAATTGATGGGTTTACGTTCTATTCCTATGATACATTTGAAACAAAATCAGTAACAAGATTTGCAAAGGACAATGGTTTAACTGTTGATGAAGTTTACAATAAATATAATGACAAAATATTCAGAACAACAAATGCACAATCTAGCATTCGCCAAACTGTTATTTCTGAAACAAAAGATATTAACTCTGTTATTGTTGGTTGTGAATATATCCCAACAAAGGGGAAAAACAAAGGCAATTTAGTTGAAATATTATATAAAGATACAAATAGAAACATGTTAATGTTTCTGTCTGATTGTGTGCAAAAGGAAGGAAACAATTACTATTATTTAGAAAAAGTTTCGACTCTGTGGGATGATATACAATATAACAACATCTCAAAAGATGGTGGTGTAGATTTTGCTAATGGGAAAAAACCAGAAACATTAATAAAGCGAGTACTAGATTTAGCAACAAAGAAAAATGACATTATTTTAGATTTTCATTTAGGAAGTGGAACAACTTGTGCCGTTGCTCATAAAATGCAAAGACAATACATCGGTATTGAACAACTCAATTATGGTGAAAATGACAGCGTTGTCCGTTTAAACAACGTTATAAATGCTGATAAAACAGGGGTATCCACTAACGAGGATATCAATTGGCAAGGTGGTGGTAGCTTTGTCTATTGCGAACTAAAAGAACTTAACCAAAAGTATATAGACGAAATAATGATTGCTGATGACGATAAACTTATTGAATTATATCCTCAAATCACAGAATCGGAATTTATTAGTTACAAAGCAGATATTAATAAGTTAAAAGAAGGTATTGAAGATTTTAAACGATTAGAAACGGAAGAAAAAAGACGTTTCTTAATAGAGATATTGGACAAGAACTTATTATATGTAAATTATTCTGATATTGAAGATGAAGACTTCTGTATATCAGAAGAAGAAAAAGCCTTTACAAAAAGCTTTTATGGAGATGTGTAAATGACGACTTTTTTGTTTGAAGAGATAAAGACAATAAGAGAATATGCTCCAGAAGCTTACAAAGAGCTTCCTAAATATGTTGTACATAATCTAACACAAAAGTATCAAATAAGACCATATCAAGAGCAAGCATTTAGAAACTTTATTACATACTTTGAAAATGATAGATTACGTCATAGACCTTCACAAGTCTTATTCCACATGGCTACTGGTAGCGGTAAAACCCTAATTATGGCAGGGCTTATTTTATATCTGTATAAAAAAGGCTACAGAAATTTTTTATTCTTTGTAAATGCTGATAATATTGTGCAAAAAACTAAGGATAATTTCATCAACAGAACATCAAGTAAGTATCTTTTTAATGATGAAATTAACATAGATGGACAGTCTGTAAAAATCCGAACTGTTGAAAACTTTCAAGATTGGAATAAAGACGATATTAATATCTGTTTTACAACAATACAAGGTTTGCACATGAGCTTAAATCAATTCAAGGAAAATGGATTGACTGATGACGATTTTGCTGAAAAGAAAATTGTGCTTATTGCTGATGAAGCCCATCACTTGAATATAGAAACTAAAAAAGGCTTATCGCCTTCCGAAAAAGAATATCGTAATAACTGGGAAACAACAGTAAATAGAATTTTTAACTCTGATGTAGATAACGTATTGCTTGAATTTACTGCAACTTGTGATTTAGAGAATCCATATATTTTGAGTGAATATGAGAAGAAAATTATTGTAGATTATCCATTAAGGAAGTTTAGGGAAGATGGATACTCCAAAGAAGTTAAAACGTTGCAATCGCATGTATCTCTTATAGATAGGGTTTTACAGGCTGTTTTATTGAGTCAATATAGATTAAAATTATTCCAGGATAACAAAAAGCTTATTAAACCAGTCATTTTGTTTAAAAGTGATAAGATAGATTCCAGTAAGAAATTCTATCAGGAAGAATTTAGACCATTAATTGATAACTTGTCTGAATCAGATTTGTTAAGAATTAGAACACAAACTTCAAACCCTCTATTAGTTAAGATGTATGAGTATTTTGATACTCATACAACTAATGAACAACTTATTTCTGAAATAAAAGAAGATTTTTCTCATGAAAAATGTATCTCTGTTAATAGCAAAGAAGACAAAGGAACATATCAGCTACTTATTAACTCACTGGAAGACCGCAATAATTTAATAAGATGTATCTTTGCGGTTGACCAATTAAATGAGGGTTGGGATGTCTTAAATCTATTTGATATAGTTAGATTATATGAAACTCGAAGTGCTGAAAGACACGGTGGTCCGGGAAGACAGACAATACAAGAAGCCCAATTAATAGGTAGAGGAGCAAGGTATTGTCCTTTTACGACATCCGATAAATCAGAAAGATTTTTGCGTAAGTTTGATGATGATATAGATAATGAACTAAGAGTTTGTGAAACACTTTACTATCATTGCATGTATAATTCCTTGTTTATATCGGAATTAACAACAGCAATGAAGGGTATAGGATTATTACCTGATAACATTAAAGAATGTTCTTATATCTTAAAGGAAGATTTTAAAAGAGATATTATTTACAATAATGGTTTAGTATTTGAAAATGAACGTGTTGTTAAATCCAGAAAACAAATTACAGAATTGTTGCCGTCTGTTAGAACGAGAGATTATGAAATAGATTTATCTTCTGGAGCAACATCTATTGTAAATCTTTTAGCACCATCATCAGATGTGGTTAAAACATTAGAAAGAGTTTCTACTAAGTCTTTTACTATTGGACAAATAGCAGAAAAAAACTATTCGATAGTACATAAAGCATTACGTCAGTTTAATATCTTTAAATTTAACATTCTACAACAATACTATCCTAATTTAAAATCAACAAAACAGTTTATAACAGATAATAATTATTTAGGTAATATAAAGATTAATATCAAAATTAGTAATGATGAAATTACAAACGAACAGCTTTATATAGCTTGTAAACGAGTTGTAGAAAAGATTTCAAATAGTATTTCGGACATAGAAGAAACATTTGAAGGAACAAAAGAATTTAAGTCTAGAAAAATATGTGAAGTATTCAGAGATAAAACTGTTAGTTATACAGACCCACATGGAGATGGACAAGGGGTTTCTCAATCTCATGGAGCTATTTCTGAACATTTAAAAGTAAATTTACCAGATGAAGATTGGTTTGTATTTACTGATAATTTTGGAACAAGTGAAGAAAAAGAGTTTGTTGCATACTTTAAAGAACATGTTCAGGACTTAAAGAATAAATATGAAAAAGTATATTTAATTAGAAATGAAAGACAATTAAAACTATTCTCATTTAATGGTGGTGAAAGATTTGAGCCTGATTATGTTCTTATAATGACTAAGCAAAATGGAAATATAACAGACCAGTATCAAATTTTTATAGAACCTAAAGGCTCTCATTTAATACAAAAAGATAGTTGGAAAGAATCATTTTTGTTAGAAATTGAAAGCAGTGGTATTCCTGTTAAAACATTGGTTGATGATAACAATTATAAAATTATTGGCTTCCCATTCTTTAATCGAGCAGAAAGACTATCTCAATTTAATGAGGCAATGACTAATTTGTTAGTTGCTGAATAGTCCAGAAATCATTTTTTTCTCGAATGTAACAACGTAGTTCAGTATTACTATGCTGACAAAAAATAAGTATTAAAAAAGAGGGTTCTAAAACCCTCTTAAAATGGCGGGCTTGACGCTCACAGGTTCGAACTTTTAGTTCAAAGATATGTCAACAATCTTGATACCAAAGATACAGATAAAATCTGCTATTTAATCAATAAACTACTTAAAGTAGCTTAAATTAATACTCAACTACCATTCTTGTCCATATTACAATTATCAGGTGGATTGTTAATTATATCTTCTACTTCTTTCTCTGTTATCAATGGCACACCCGTTGAATTAAAGGAATAAGGATTGCTATAATATTTATTGTAATAAGTGATAGTCCACATTATTTTTCGCTTTATTCTAGGATTACTTGCATATTCTCTTAACATACCCAATAAACTAATTTTAAATCCAACATAAGACATTGCAGAACAGTAAAGGAAGCTATTTAGGTAATACTCTCCATCATTATCTTGATAACAATACTGAGGTAACAGCTCTTGTATCTGCTTTTGAATAATTATCCTTGGATAAATGGCAACATTCTCTTCAATATTTACGGCTTCTACTAATGCTTTTCCATACACGAATTTTTCATCATGGTAAAAATCACCTTCCACAATCGCACCACGCATTAAATAACCATACCCTAAAACCTCTGTTTGAATATTGCCTGCAATATTTAATAACTTTGTAAGCTTGGCAACTCGTTTTTCATCATTAGCATTAAGCTTAATTGCTATCAAGATGTTATCAGAAAAGAATTTTACAATAACATCTTGTTTAGAGAATATTTGTGCCATTTCTGCTTCACAAATTGCATCTTCAAAGAACATATTGAGGTGGTTTAGAAAAATATTATCAGAATCTTTGCAGATTAAACTTTTTCCACCAAGTATATCAAGGTATGCAATACAATATTTCGACTGTTTATAATTTGTCTGAGGATTACGTTTTCCTGCTATTCTAACTACCACTTTACTGTCTATTTCCTTAGCTTATTGACTATTATAGCATAAGTAATCATTGAGGTCTCTTGCGTTACAATAAAATCCCCTTATATTGTCAAACACGCTAAGTGCTTGACAATATATAATGTGTCCAGCCATTTGTAGAGAGGTTAACAGGCTAAATTCTTTCATGTAATTTAGCAAGGATAAGAACATGAAAGAGAGTACATTTATCAATCTAGGTGCAACGAATCACGCAAAAGGAGTAAGAGAAAGTAACGACTACTATGCAACAGACCCTATAGCAGGAAGGTTACTACTTGAAGTTGAACCGGATTTGAATAATATTTGGGAGTGTGCCTGTGGTGCAGGGCATTTAGCGCAAGTATTTGATGACGCAGGTAAATTAGGTAAAGCAACAGACCTTATAGATAGAGGTTATGGGGCTGTTGAAGATTTCTTACTTAATTTAGAGCCTTACCATAATGGAGATATAGTCACCAATCCGCCTTACAAATACGCACAGGAATTTGTTGAACATGCATTAAACAAAGTCGATGAAGGCAGAAAGGTTTGCATGTTTCTTAAAGTCCTGTTCTTAGAAAGTCAGAGCAGGAAGAAACTTTTTACCTTATATCCGCCTAAAACCATTTACATATCAAGCAGCCGTATAAATTGTGCTAAAAATGGTGATTTTAAGACATACAACAGCAGTGCAATTGCCTATGCTTGGTTTGTGTGGGTAAAAGGATATAAGGGCGAAACGGTTATAAAATGGATAAATTAAGTATTGTATTTTACAAAACTGCGCTCTTGTATTTTACAAAATAACAGATACATATTTTACATTTTTACACACTTATACTTTACAAAATGGTAAAAGAATGCTATAATCCAATCATGGTAAAGCAAAGATGGATTGAAGATAAAATTAAAACTTCGCTTGCAACCAGACGAGTTACAGTCCTTGTCGGTGCAAGACAATGCGGTAAAACGACTCTTGCATTTGAACTTGCCAAACCTAATGACTTTGAATATGTTACTCTTGATGATGAAGAAGATGTTGCAAACTCTGACCCTAATGGTTTTATTAAGCATAATAAGCAAACCATGATTATTGATGAAATTCAGAGGGTACCTAAACTTATTACTGCAATTAAAAAGGCTGTGGATACAGATACAAGGTACGGACAGTATATAATAACCGGCTCTGCGGATATTCAAAGTCTGCCGTCTGTTAAAGAATCCTTAGCAGGCAGGGCAAAGAAAATTCGCTTAAGACCCTTTACTTATGGTGAATTTTTAGACTTACAACCTAAATTTTTTAACCGTTTAATGACCAAGGAATTTATAAATAATAACGGTTATGATAAACGTAAAATTATTGAGATAGCTTTTAAAGGAGGATTTCCGGAGCCATTATTACATCAAGACGAAATAAACGTAAAAGAGTGGTATGAGGATTATACTGACTTAATCCTTGACCATGATTTAAAATACATTGCTAACATAAAACGGCAAACAAAATTAAGAATGCTGTTTAATATTATTAACGCATATTCTTCTAAATTTATAACTAAGTCTGATTTATCAAGGGAACTTGCTATATCAAGACCTACGCTAGATGAGTATTTAAGCCTGTTAGAAAAAGTTTATCTAATAGACTCTGTACCGGCTTGGTTTAGTAGAGATTATGAAACAGCTAACGATAGAGATAAGTATTTTATGTGTGACACAGGTCTGATGTGTTCAATTTTAAACTGGAATGAAAAAGAAGTTTATAAAGATAGTGATAAATCCGGTAAACTTACAGAAACTTTTGTATACAATCAGTTAATACCGCAGGTTGAGTTAGAGCGAAATGTTGTTTTATCTCATTATAGAGATAGTAGGAAACGTGAAATAGACTTTATTATAGAAACAGGTAATGATATTTATGGTATAGAAGTAAAATCCGGTACCGATATTAAATTAGATTCCTTTAAACATTTAGAATGGTTTAGAGATAACATGGCAAAAGATAAACCTTTTACAGGGATTGTTATATATACAGGTGAGCGTACAATGCACTGGAAGAATGGCATGTATACTGTTCCGATAAATAATTTATGGGAATAAATATTTTGCCGGCAAATTGCCACATTCTTGCCGGAAAGTCAATGTTAAAGTTTTAGAGAAAATTATTAATTTTTTAGAAGCTCGTGTTAATGCTACATAAAGATTTTTAGGACAAGTAAAGTTATGTGCATCTAAAATTACTACGGTATCAAACTCTAATCCTTTTGTAAGGGCAGTTGTTCCAAGACATTTCCCTTCAACTTTTCTTCCTACTCTTCTAATTCTATTTCTCTGGTTAATCATAGCTTTATAAACAGATTCTGCATTTTCAGCACATAGACAATCTAAAGCACTTCTTAATAGGGAAATACGTTTACTTTTTAACTTTAAATTATCTTTAAGAAATTTCAATAAACAGTATAGGGATTTCGATGATGGAGCTTCTATAAAACAAGAAAACAAGTTGCTTAATATTTTAGAATTCTGCTTTGCTTCTACATCTTGTTTCTTTACGATTGAATCATCTTGTTTAGAAGAATTGCTTTTAATCCAACCAGAAAGTCCGCTGTCTCTACGGACTGAAACTGTTTTATTGAATAATTTTTCTAAAACTTTTTCTTTAATATTTTTTACTGGCAACCTTGCATTATGAATACTTGAGATTAGAGTATCAATATCTTTAGCTAAATTATAGAAATCTTTACCGTCGATTGCCTCTAATAGTTCTAGTTGATGGTTAAAATCAATTATGTTTTTCAAGTTTGCTCTATCCGTAATGGTTCCTCGTGGTCTTGTACTAGTAGGATATTCTGGAACTAATATTAAAAGACTCTCATAAATAGGATTGTGGTTTGGATTGTTAATTAATTGTTTAATACATTTTTTATAACGATTTTCAGGATTACTTAGAAATTCCGTGTCATAAATTTCTTCATTTGTTTTTACAACAGTAATAATATCGTTAGAAATACCCTTTAAATCAATACTTTGTGGAATATCATCTATAAGTTTTGCTCGTACCTCTTTAAGAAAATCTCCTAATTGTCTATTATTTCCCTCTTGATACCAGCGATGAGGAATATCAAGTTCTGGCAGGATTTCAAAATCTTTTAAATCGTTGGTAAAATCAACTAGTTTATCATTTTTATCAAACTCCATAATCCCTTGTAAAGGGTCACCCAGTATATGGGTAGGTAGAATTTCAGCAAGAGCTAAAATCATTTTATGCTGTGAAATGGTACAATCTTGATACTCATCAACAAACAAATTATTGTATGTAGAATGTATAACTTCTCTTATATGTGATATTTTGAAAATACTTTCTGCTTTTTCCAGGATAAATTGCCAATAATTCTTTTCATCTATGGCTGGCAATTCGCCCACATAGAAAGATTTAACATACTTCTGAGCATAACTTGTTATTGTTTCTACTTGATACTTGTCTTTCGAAATATTTGCAGAAAACAATTTCTTTTTTATTGCTGCAATTCCTGCATGGGTATGGGTTAGAATTAAGCTCTTACCTTGAGCTTTCTTAACACATTCTACTATTGTATAAGTTTTACCATAGCCAGCAGGAGAAACTAATAAACTTTTCTTCTTTGATAAAAATTCTTCAAGTAAATCATCATAAGTCATTAACTTTCAATCCACCTCATGATTTGATTTAATTGTTTTTTTAAGCAGGTTTCATTATTAATATTATCAAAGTATTTAAAAATGAGATTGCCTAATTCTTCACCTCTATCAATTCTTTTAAACCATTCCTTATTTGTAATAGTAGAAACATCAGCAATGGTTTTTCTAACCAATTCACAATCATTATCTTTCCAATTACTAGGAAATTCTGAATTTTTTGCCTTAGCAGAATCAAAAAAATGACTTTCATCAGAGTTGTATCTTTCTTCTATAGCATATTGAACAATTTCTTTAACAGCTTCATATGGTATGTCTTTAAAAATTTGTGTTTCAATTTTATTGCCCTCTTCGCAATCACATAATATTACACCAATTTTCTTCAAATCCTCTTTAGATGGCGTGCATCCTATGTCTGAGTCACAAAGTACTAAGGTTTCAAATCCTAAGTTTTTAATTGCCTGACTGCGTTTTGCAAAATTTGAACCCGTTCCTTCGATTGCTATGCAACCGTAATAGGACGTTATATGCCTGTTGTTTGCTTTTAAATAATTGTCTATTGCTCTACAAATTCCAACCTCAGTTTTTCCTTCACAAACTATTACTTTCTTTGCAAAGAAGGCTTCAGAACAAGCTCTAACAATATCTATTAACTCTTTTGGAGTTTCTTTTGCTATTACCGTGCCATCAGTATCATTTCGTCTTATTATAATAATATTTTCAGCACCAAGCTCTGTTATAACATTATTTGAGTGAGTTGTTATAAAAATTTGACTATCGCTTTCTTGAGCAGTAGTTTTTATTAAATTTACCAGTTTTTTTATCCTATCGGGTTCTAATCCTTGTTCAATTTCATCTATTAAGGTAATACCGCCTTCTTTAGCCGTTGCAAGTTGAATTGTAGTAGATAACAAACGCTTACTACCTTTACCTTTCAAGCGATAAGGTATACCGTTTTTATCATGAAGAGATAATTTGCTTATACTAAAATGAACATCTCTTGCCTCCAATTTAGTTTTAGTATTAGCTATAGGTATCAATTCAGAAGATATAGAATCCTCGAAACATTTATTTAAAGAGCTAAAATCATTCTCGTTTATTTTATCAACAGCATCTCTTATAGGCTTTATAAATTTACTATTATATTCACTTAAATCCATATCACCTTTTGAAATAGCATAAAGTGGAGTTCCACTTCCCCAAGTGAAATGTTTTTCAAGGTAATCGGAAATCATAAAACAATTAAGTTTAGCTCTATCCTTATTATTGATATCTTTCTTGGTTTCTTCTTGACATTCATTAAAGACATACCAGTGAGGTTCCAAATCATCAGCAACTTCTAATCTGATAGTGATTATACGTTCAAAATCTTCTTTAAGTTCATTACAAATTTTATTATTTGTTTTATCCCATCCTCTCAAATACATGCCGTACTTATCTTCTGGTAAGAAATTTTCAGGTATTATAATAGAAATATCAATAGTAATAGGAGTCGAAGTATCTCCATTATAAAAATCATTATCATTAAATGGTACATTCCAGTTAGGCGATAACGCATAAGCTATTGCGTCAAGAATAGTAGATTTTCCGCTATCGCCCCTACCAATAAGGCAAACTAATTTTTTATTATAAAAAGACTGTTTAAAAGTCTTAATACCCCTAAAATTCTTAATATCAACTTCAACAATCTGCATTAAATACCTTTTCTCTCATATTTGTACATGAGGTTTCTTATTATATTGCTAATTATAGCATACACAGGATTGGGTTTATTTTAGCTTATATATTTATTACTCTTTGTGTAAATAATCACTATAAAAATACATAAGATAAGTCAATTATATCAATATGTTACCGCCTCTATCGCAGTAAAATTATAATCGAAAGTTAAACCACGCTTAAAGAATATATGTAAATCAGCTTATAATGAAGGATATCTAACAAAAATATTGATAATGTCTCTAAACTAAAGAATAAGGTGGTTATAAATACTTTACCGTTAAAAACAGATAAATTAACACCACAAAAATCATTACGGTGCAAAGGTATCAAATGGGCTTAGTCCTCTGTATGTTACATATTTAAGGCTTTTGGGAGCTATTTGCATGACCCTCTATTGAGGTTTTAGGAACAAATTTTATTTCATAGTCGAATAATTCTGCAATGTCCATAAGTTCTGTTACTTTAAAAGACGACCTAGCAAGTTTATTTAACAAGTTTGAATCAGAAGCCGAGCGACCGTATTTCTCGTTTAGCATTCTTGCTAATCTATATATAGATGTGTGCTGTTCTTGTAAAAAGTCCTTTACAAGCCTCCTAGCCTGTTCTTTTCGTTCATCTGTAGCAATATATTTGGGTGTTTCTGGATTACTCATGTTTACCTCACTTAATCAGTATAACACCATTTTATAAATATCTCACGTTTTCGTAAAGTTTTGTGTCGGAAACATAAAAGACCTGTTGACAAATACTAAAAGTCGATACATCATGATAACGTAAGGTATAAAACAAAAGAAAGGATGTAAACGATGACAGCACAAGTAATTACGACAAACATTAACTTAGAAGATAACGCAAGAGTTATCAAATCAATCGAAGCAAAAATTGCAGAACTAAAAGAGCTTAGGGATGAAAAAGTTGCCGAAGTTAAAGACATTATGAACCAAGCAAATGTTATGGAGCTTCAAGCAGGTGCATTTACTTTTAAACTAACTGAAATTACAAGAAATAATATAGATACTAAGACATTAAAGACCAAGTATGCAGAGCTGTACAAGGCACTATTAAAGGTTTCAAGTTATATGAAATTCGATATCATGTAGGGTTTATCCCTACACGGTTAACAAAGAAGGCTAAGAGGTAAAAAATGGAAGAACATGAAATAAAGGAACTAACCGAAATAACTTATGGGCTGATAGTATTGTTAAGGGATACTATTTGGAAATTTGAAGGAATTGGCAAAGACAATCAACGAAAATTTACCGGCATATTAGCGTTGGTAGATACATTGGAACAGAATATCTATAACATCAAGGTATCACTTGAATGTCTGTAAAAGAAGGTAAATTAATTATGGGTAAAGTATTTGCATATATACGAGTTTCCACACGTGAACAGAAGGAAGATAGACAACTTGACAGCATTAGAGGGCTTAAAATTGATGAGATTATCATTGAAAAAGCTTCTGGGAAGAACTTTGTCGGACGTGAAAAGTATCAGCAGATGAAGGCACAATTAAGAGCCGGCGACCTTGTTATAGTGCATTCCATTGATAGATTTGGTAGGAATTATAAACAGATATGCAATGAATGGGAAGCACTTATTAATATGGGAGTTGATATTCAAGTGCTTGATATGCCGGTACTCAATACCCGAGATAATCAGAATGGACTAACAGGCAGGTTGATTACAGATATTATCCTTAAATTGCTTGGTTATGTGGCAGAGCGTGAAAGAATGAACATTAAAACAAGGCAATCAGAAGGCATTGCATCCGCAAAACAAAGAGGGGTTAAGTTTGGCAGACCGAAAACAGAAGTACCGAAAGATTTTATCAGAGCGTATGAACTTTATTCACAAGGATTGATTAAAGTTAAGGACGTTATGTCCATGTGTAACATCGCTAAAAGTACATTCTATAAGTATTCAGAGTCCATAAAAGGTTAAGTGTGTTTTGTGTACCTTTTTGACTGAAAATACCTTACGAAAAATTAATGATTTAAGCAGAATAAAAACAGTCCACGAAAAGTGTACTTTTCATAGAAAGATATATGAGGTGAAAAATGATTAACTATAATACAGTACACCAGATTTATAGCAGGAATTACGGCAGTATGCAGTTATTTAAGCGACCGTTCTTCAACCAACTTGTATATACAGAAGGAGTTATGGACTTTCAACAGACTTTAAATGCGTATTGGGTAGTAGATAATGTTATAAGTTACATGCCGGAAATACTTAAGACATTTCAAGAAACGGAAGATACGTTTTATGTAGTTGAAATCTGTTTAGACAAAGAGCATAAGGGATACATGGAAGTTTACCATGAAGGTTATATTAACAACCAATATAACGAGCATATAACAGTTATAAAACAGGATATTCCGTATATTGATTTACCTATTAAATCAGATGAAGAGGTAACGACATACAAGTTTTATCTAACTTTAAGCAATTATGAGCCTGTACAGTTTTCTTTATTACTGCCGTCAGAATATTAAGAACAATAATTATTTATGATAAAATAATCATAGTAATATTATGAACAATCTATGCAATAAAATTAAAAAGCTTATAGATGAAGGGGAACAGGTTTTAGCAACAAAGTTTCAAAAAAATATTGCACCAACACCCCCACCAGATATATGGAGTCTTGCACAACGACGTTATGAAGAACCTATCACTGTAGATTATGTAGATGATAATCTTTTTAATAAGTGGTTCAAGAAAGTACAAATAATATTACAGGATAGTAGTTATGCTTCTTCTATTATTAAGCCCCAACGGTTTGAAACAAATTATTATGTAACTAGCAGGCAACTTGCAAATCTAAAAGCAATTCAAGAAATCCTTGTTGATTGTGAACCAAATACAGAATCGGAACATAAATGGGAATTTTTAACAGACAGCACTATTTCACTTTATAATAATGGTCATTATTCACAAGCAGTTCTCGAAGCTTTTGTATATATAGAAGACCAAGTAAGAAAGAATAGTAAACTAAATGAATTGTATGGTACTGATTTAATGAGAAAAGCTTTTGCTTCAAAAAAAGGGGAACAGGTAGGAACACTTACAAATGCAGAGCTACCTGTATCAGAACAACAAGCTCAATCTGATTTATTTTCAGGTGCAATAGGATTTATTAAAAACCCTAAAAGCCACAATCTTGTATCTGTTCATAAGGAAAAAGCTACAGAGTTACTATATTTTGCAAATTATTTACTAAGAATTATAAATGGTGATTATTCACAAAGATTATAAAATTAGATATCAATCCTTCTGCCCATGCCGGTTCGTTCTTTAGTCTTTTGATTGATTGCAGGCTCTTTGATTGGTTCATTAGACTTGCTTAACTCTCTTTGCTGTGCATTATTTCCCATAATGATTATGTCATCAAGGTTTAAAACTTTAAAGTTAGGTTTGTTCTGTACAAATCTTGCTCCCATATCAGTTATACCGGAAGAAGCCACTAAAATTACTTCATCAGCGTTAAAATCATCTTTACACCCCCATAATGCTCTTATAGGTTCAGGGGGTACAGGGCTTTGATAGTGTTTGCACTGTACAATAGAAGTTCTGCCGTCTTTTCTAAGAATTATATCAACACCGCCATCACCAGAGCCTTTGGTTACTTTAGCAGAATAACCATTCATTCTAAATACATTTGCAACTTCCTGCTCAAACTGCCAACCGTCCAGAGTCCACCACCATTGACGTTCCTTCCATAATGCAGCGTTTAAACGTGTACTTTTATATGAAAACTTATAACCCCAGAAAATACAGTATGCAATGAATGTAACTATAAGAGTTATAAGGAAAATATCACCGTTACCGAGATTATAGGCTATATAGTTACTTCCTGCAAGTATAGCAGTTGCAATGAAAAATTCTTTCCATAACCTTAGTCTATTAACTTCTGCAAGAAACTTAAAAATCGCTGTAATGATTGCTATTACAGTCGTGATAAAAACGATTATATCTCTAACGCTTACTGCTGTCTTTTGCCGTGCCATATTTCTCCTTAAATGCTTATTGTAATCAATATTGAGTTATCTTCTAAAATTTCTTCATTTTCAATGTTCATTGTCTTACTTTCTTCAATATTCTTCTTTATACGGTCACAAATTTTATTCTGAATATCTGCGTTATACTGTTGCGATATTTGTTTGAATACCTCATAAGTATTCTTTCTACTTATGTAGCCAGTATATTCATTGGGGATATCGAAGCAAGTCCGTCCTGTAACTTCTTCTAATTTATCCGTAAACTTAACAATATCAATGTCTTTTACATCAATGTGTATATGCGCATATATTTGTCCATCTTCTATAACCCACCAGATACAATCATAATCATTTTTATTTAGATGGGTTTTAAGATAGATACTTTGCCCTGTATTGATTTCTATAAAATCATAACCGGCTTTGTTTAAGACTTGTCTTAAAATACTTAATGTATCTATATTGCAAGCAAATACCTTAAACTTGCTTTCAAGCCATTTGTAATAATTTTCTTCACCCATTTCTTTCATTCGTTCTTTTTCAAGTTCTTCTAAATCTATTAAATCTTGCTTTACAGACATGTTGTTTCTCCTTTAGTCATCTAGCTACCAATCTATTTTTCTACCCATCTTGTTTTGAGGTTTTGCATGAAAGATTATCCGATTTTCTAAAGTAACTATTTCATGAGGCATTAATTCTAAATCTCGAGAAAATGTTGCAAAGTCATAATATTTCTTCCCATTACTGCGTCTTTCCATGAATTTATTAACTTTTTCTTCATTAAGCCCTGTAAATTTTGCAAAACGTTCTTTTGAGCAAGTGTATAAGTTTAAGAACTCATTTTGCTTTATCATAGAGTCAAGTGTAGTTTGATACTTCTCATTGTCATTCGATAGTGAAATTGCATACAATAAATCTTCTTTGGCATTGTCAAAATCATCTAATGCGTTCAAGGTTAAAGCCCTATAATAAAAATATTCTGCATTATCTTCATTAATATCAATAGCATTGTCAAAATCTTCTAAGGCACGCTCTAAATCATTATTTTCATATAGCAGTTTGCCTCTAAGATAATAATGATAATCTTCAGGGTTTTTGTCATCCCTTAATACTTTAGTAATGATTTCAATAGCAACTTCCGGAGTTCCACTTTGATTAAATTGCAATACAACGTATTCTAAGTTTTCTGTACTAAGATGTAAGGCTAAAGTCCGTAAATCAATATTATTTAAATATTTCGGGAATTTATTATTGACCCTAAATTGGTTGAAAATTTTGTTCAGATATTCTTTACTATGATTTAGTGTACTAAATGAGTATTCAGCTTTGGCAAAATTCTTGATAGTGCATTCATAATCCTTCAAATAATAAGAACACAGCCCCATTTTTTCAAAAAATATTTCCTTTGAAAAGGGTTCAGAACTAGCTTTTTTATAAATATTGTAGGCTTTTTGATAGTCTTTTTCTTCAAAATATATATCGCCTTTTAATTCGTTGGAAGTTATTTGCGAGAAGAAATCTGAGAAGGTGTCATCTTGCAGGTTATCTAACTTATTTATTGCTTGTTCTACTCCGATGTATTTGTAATCAAGCCTAATTTTTAAGCAATTAGCACGGTAATCTCGGGGATTATATTTAAGAATCAAGTCTAAGTATTGATTAATTTTATCAAAATCATTTTCTCTATATAATCTTTCCACTTCTAAAAATAGATAGTAAGTAAAACGGTCGATTATAATAGATAGGGTATCAAATGGGTTATCGTTTTTAGGGCTTCCTTTGTACTTAACAAAAATATCTAATATTGAGTATGCCTCTGTTAGTAATACTATATCTTTAAAAGCATTTTCGGCTTTATCATGGTATATTAAACCAAGAGGGTGTTCAATACGAGTTCTTTCTGAACACTTTTTCCTGTTTTTAGTAGCAACTTCAAATTCCGGATTAATTTCAAGTGCTATGTCATACATTAAATGTGCATGAAAGTAATAATCTTTTGAAAAGTAAATGTTTCCAATATTGTTGTATGCAACTACATCATCAGGTTTTAGCTTTATAATTTTAATGTAATCATCAATTGCACCTTGTGTATCACCAGATAGCTTTTTGGCTTTGGCTTGTTTATGGTAAATCTCTATTATCTCATGATTATCTGTAGAATCTTTCACTCTTACTACCTTCGATTGTGTTATTATTGTCTGCCATAATTTAATCTCCTTAAAAATCAATAGTTCTACCACCACGAGCCTTTTTGACTGTTTCAGTAGATTTCTTTTCCTTCTTCTTCCGTTCAATCTGTTCTTGTGTTTCTTCCGGCACGTAGTTGTAGCTTTCATCATGGGCGGTCGCTGCTACTGCTCTTTCATTCGCCCATTCTCTGATTGCAAGGATTTGTTCTGATTGTGTTGTAGAGAGCGGTACAGTGTTCTTTATAACCTTGTACAAATCCTCTTCTTTTAGAGTCCTGTTTTCAGAAAATGCCTCAAACAGGGCAGAAATTACAACCTGCTCAATTTCAGCACCTACAAACCCTTCTGTTATCTCTGCGAGTTTGTTTAAAAGAGTATCAGTAACCGCAAAATCTTTAGAAATACTGCCTTTTAATCTTTTCTCAAGGTGCAGTTTAAAAATAACCTTACGTTCAGCTTTTGTCGGTAAGTCAACAAAAAAGATTTCATCAAATCTGCCTTTTCTTAGCATTTCAGACGGCAAAGCATTAATATTGTTAGCGGTAGCAATGACAAATACAGGCTTAGTTTTTTCCGACATCCAAGTGAGGAATGTTCCGAAAACTCTTGTAGCCGTTCCGCCGTCACGCTCTCCGCCGTTACCGCCAAAACCTTTTTCAATCTCATCAATCCAGAGGATAGAAGGTGCTACGGCTTCCGCTGTCTGGATTGCTTTTCTCATGTTTTCTTCACTGCTTCCGACAAGTCCGGAGAAAATTTTGCCTACATCAAGCCTTAGTAAAGGTAACTGCCACAATGCACTCATAGCTTTTGCCGTCAAACTTTTACCGCACCCCGGAACACCTGTTATTAAAACACCTTTAGGGGCAGGAAGGTTGTAATCTTTTTGCGCTTTACCAAGCCATGAGTTATTGCGCTTAATAAGCCACTTTTTAAGGTTTTCCAAGCCTCCGACATCATTCATATTAAAATCAGATTTTATGAACTCTAAAATTCCTGTCTTTTTAATAACTTGACACTTTTCATCAAGAATAACGTCAAGTTCCTTAATCGTTAATTGTCCTTTAGATACCATGGCTCTTGCAAAAGCGTTTTCTGCTTCCTGTAAAGTCAACCCCTGCGCTGCTTTACAAAGGACTTCTTTTTCATCTTCCTTCAAATTAATTACAATGCCGGAACTTTCATTCATCTCAATCATTTCATTTAAGAGTGATTTTATTTCATCTAATGTAGGCAGGTCAAAATCTACAACGGTAATATCTTTTTGTAGTTCCAGAGGTAGAACAAGAGAGGGTGCAATAATTACAACGTTTTTGGAAACATCTGCATTCTTTAAAGAGCCTGCAACATCACGGATTTTTCTAATAAGGTTATAATCTGCATTTCTGTTATTAAGTCCTAATAGCGGATGAATGTCTTTAAGTATGAGGATAGCCGGATTGTTATAATTATCTATAAAATTAAGAGCGTCAATCGGCTCATTTCCGTTATTTACGCTTTCCTGTCCGTCTTTTAGGTTCTTTTTTAAACCTTCCGTTGAACTCCAGATAAACACATCTCGCTTAGTTTTAATAGTTTTGACATTATTAGCAATTTTAGTGATAAGGTCTACAATTCTGATTTCTTCCCATGTTGGAATGTAGACGAAAGAAAACCTAGCTTTGAACAGGTTAGTTAAGTGTTGTTCAGTCTTTTTCAATCCTTCTAATGTCGCTGTCTGTGCCATTCCCTACCTCATTGCCTTTAAAACTTCCTTAAAATTCCCCATTCCGTTAAGAGAAATATTGTTATTCTTATCTATTCTTACTTCAATCTTGTTCTTGTACTTAGTGATAATGCTTTCATCATACTTATTTGAGAAGAAATAATAATTCTGATTACTTGAACCTACCCAAGGACGGCTAAAATCCTGTTTATCTTCTTCATATCTGCCATCAATAAGGACATCAATATACTTTGTGAGTTCTTTAAACATTTCCATGCCGGTTAATTCACTGTATTTGTAGCCTGTAAAAACAACAACAGACAGCCCAATATCTTGAACTGCCTTAGAAATTGCTGTAACTGCTTCTATTTGTTCCAGAGGTTCACCACCGAGAAAGGTTATTCCTTCTATCTTGTCTTTGTAGGATTTAATTAAATCGATTAACTCTTCAATCTTATATACCGTTCCGCCCTCTTTATCCCACATTGCAGAATTAGCACACCCCTTGCAATGCAAAGAACACCCCTGAACCCAGATACAAAACCTTGTATTTGGTCCTTCGGCGGTAGTTATAGGAATATATGAATTTATCCTAATATCCACCCTGCTGATACCCCTCATTATATGTATCATTGTGTACTTCCTGCTGATGATATTCTTCCGTAAATTCTGAATGAACAGTCTTTGCACCTGTTAATTGTTCAACTTCCTTGATATAGTTCAAACAGGATTTACCCTTGATACCAACAGTTTCTGACTCGATTCTTCCGTCAGGATATACTCGGATTTTAATTTGCTTGGTCATTGTTTAATCCCAATCTATGTATAACATGTATGCGAATAAAGTCTCGCTGTATTATTTGAACTCTTTTATTTCTTTCTGTTGGCTCTGAAAAATCATTAGGATTAAAGGTAAGCATTAAAAACCTGCTAAAGAGTTCGTGGAGGTTTTTAATTAATTCATACTCTTGCAAATTTGCAAAACCTGCTTCCCTTACCCCTTCATCTGTTTCTAAGTCAACATCTTGAAGTTTTGCAAAAAGATTTGTAATTCTATCAATTTCTGTTCGTATGTTACACATAGCTACCTTCCTTTCTGGTAGCCTATGCACCGTTTTATCTATTATGGGGCATAACACTGTAAAATCTTACATTATCTAACTTCTAGGAATGTAAGATTTTCTCAATTTCATTAATTTTGCACCGTTAAAATTTTGTATGTTTGTGCTATAATATCCTTGAGGTAGCTTTTACACCGGTATAGATAATCTGATGTGTAATTTTATGGTGTATTTCGGGGATTTATAGTTCAAAATTACTATAAGACAGGTCGATTTCTTCTTGAGCAATACCGATATAGCGCAAGGTAATTGCAGGTGATGAATGGTTTAATATTTTTTGCAAGAGAGCCACATCATTGTATTGCTTGTAAAAATGGTAGCCAAAAGATTTTCTCATAGTATGCGTTCCTACATTTGTTGTTATTTCGAGCTGTTGACACGCTTCATTAAGGAAACGATATACCTGTGACCGGTCTAATCTGCAATGTTTCTTACCCAGAAAAAGCGGTTCATTCTCTGATAGGGCATAACTTTTACAACGTTCATTATGCAAATAGTCTTTTATCAAGGCTTTCAGCTTAGTATTTAAAGGAAAACGCTTATACTTTCCGGTTTTCTTCTCTTTAATTTCAACATAATTTTTGTCTTTCACATCCTCAACATTCAATCCGAGAATGTCCGATACTCTTAATCCTGTGTTAATGCCAAAGGCAAATATGAGGCGGTTTCGCCTACTGTGATTTTCTAAAAACTCCTCAATCCTCTCTAAATCCTTTTTGCTCTTAATAGGCTCTACAATATTTTTCATAATAACATTCCTTTCTGCACCATTTCACTTCTACTGGTGCAAAAAAGAATTTAATTAAGCCTTAACGCATAGACAAGGCAACAAAAAACCTAGAGTACTATACAGAAACTCTGTAGGAAGAAATCTCTAGGTTATCCACTCGTATTATTTACTATTACTGGACATCTGTCAATAACTACCATTAAGTTTTAATGCTTTTTTTATTGATTTGATAGACGGAAATCTTCTTATAAGCCCGCGCAAGTGTTTATAAAACCTCACGAAAATGGCTTAAAATCAAGGTTTCCCGCGTATCGTCATTTATCTTGCCGTATCTCCGTATAAGATGATTTTGTAAGACCGGGCACCATTTTGGCACCACAGATTATAGGAGGACGACATGAAA